>VYKW01000141.1_pt1 | contig 32414 bp, 27 predicted proteins | sample 5114451 | NCBI WGS metagenome assembly VYKW01 (sample SAMN12291784, study PRJNA351875) | freshwater metagenome | isolation source: freshwater lake | place: USA: Michigan, Gull Lake | collected 2013-08-08
AGCGTCGCCAGGATCAGCGCCATCCGCCAGTCCATGGAAATCGCCGTCGGCACCAGCAGCAGGATGCTCGTGATCGCCGTCAACTGTTCGCGCATGGCGCTGAGCCACAGCCAAAACATGCTGTCCGCGCCGGAATTGATGGCCCGAACCACCGCCCCCGACCCGCGATCCGCGTGATAGCTGAGCGGCAGTGTGATCGCCCGCTCGAACGCATCCGCCATCACGGCGAGCCGCCGCCGGTGCGCCAGCCGGTCCGCGATCACCGCGACGACGACGCTTGCCCCGATTCCAAAGAGTCCGAGCGCCGCCCAGAGCCCGATAAGCGGAAATGCGCCCGCGCCCGTCGACAGCGCATCCACCACTCGCCCGAACAAGATCGGCTCGGCGAGCTGAATGACGCCTATGGCGACACTCGCCGAGGCCAGCGCGATGGCAAGCCCCCGCTCGCTGGCGAGATAGCCAAGCACGCGAGTGTATATCTGGGTCAGCGTCAGTTCGGGAGGCGCAGTCTTCTGCATCGGCATGCGTCCGTGTATGTCAGGGTGGCAAGCCGACGAGATCGGTCTGGCTGATTTCTAGAGTCGCACGCGGCCGCGCAAGCCAAGCGTCAATCATGGCGTCATGGCCTTTGGCGATAAGCCGTTGTGCGTCGGCCAGTTCTTTCTGCACCGCGCGAATGAGCGGCGCCTCCGCCGCGCGCAAGTGCAAATGGCTCGGCCCCTCGATGACGGAATAGTCTGACAACCGCAGTTGTTCGCTCAATTCATTCGCCGCCTGCGGTCCCATCGCCTCGCCGTACCCGCTGTCGCACATGAAGCGGCGATGCAACGCGGCCGTGAACGCCCCATCCGCCGCATGATGCGGCATCAGTTTAAGCCGCCCATCATAGATCAGCCGAGCGTGCATCACCGACCGCCGGTCCGCAAGGATCGCCACCAGCATCCGGATAGCAGTCGCCGGATAGCGCATCAGATCGTCGTCGACCACCACCAGCGACGGCGGCGGTTCGGCGAGTTTGCCCCCCGCGGCGACCACATCATGCAACTTGAACCGCACGGCGATCTTCTGCCCCTGCCGGTCGATGAAGAGTCCATCCTCCGTCGCCCGCGCAGCCGGTGCCCACCGCGTCAGATGATCCCGCGCCAGCGCCTCCTCCGCCGCATCGCGCGCGTAGAGCGTCCACGCCTGATCCGGGGCGAGCAGCGGCGCCAGCGCCCGCAACGTCGCCCCCGTCCCCACATGCAGATCGAGCACGTCAATGGACGTCCGCCCCTCGAACCATCCCGACACGGCATCCGAAACGTCCGAATTCTTCGCGCGCTTATCGGCCGCCTCTTTCAAAAGCTGCAAAGCGGCCGTTGCAAACAGCATGATCTCACCAATCCAGAAAGGCGGTGGCCGCGACCGCCGGCGGCGACCCAGGTCCCAACGCGTGCGCCAGCTTATCCGGATCGATCGCGGCCCCCGTCATCGTCTCTGCGCGATGAATGCCGGCCGTAACGAACAAGGCATCAACTCCCGCCAATTCCGCCGCCTTCAAATCCGTCCGGATCGCATCCCCAATCGCAAGGATACGCGATTTCGCCACCACCGCACCACGGATCGCCTCCGCCCGCGCCAGTGCCGTCTCATAGGCCGAAGGATGCGGCTTACCCGCCCAGTAAACCTCTCCGCCGAGCGCCGCATAAGCTTCGCCAAGCGCACCCGCACACACATAATGGCGCCCGCCGACATCCACCACCAGATCGGGATTGGCGCACACGAACGGCAGCCGCAGATCCCGCCCCTGCTCCAGCACACCGGCGTAATCCGCGACCGTCTCTGTCTCGTCGTCGTTGAGGCCCGTGCATACGATCGCGTCGGCCTCGCCCATGGGCACCATGCGCGCCGTCAGTTTGTCCATGAACGCTGCATCGCGATCCCGCGGCCCGATTACAAAAACCGACCGGTACGGTTGCTCCGCCACATGCCTCAAGGCAATCGCCCCCGACGACACGATGGCGTCATAGCTCTCCCGGTCGACGCCCTTATCCGCCAGCATCTCGGCCACGCATTCCGCCGGCACCGGGGCATTCGAGACCAGCACCACCGTCCCGCCATTGCGCCGGAACGCCGTCAGCGCCCGCATTGCGCCGGGATAAGCGCGAAACCCGTCATGGATCACGCCCCACACATCGCAGAACAGCACATCATAGCGCGCCAGCAGGTCACGCGCGGCGGTCAGGATCGGCGGCGGGGAGGGGGATCGCATCGAAAACGGGGGGTCCCCAAGAGGGCGGCAATGGGCCCGTAAAACTCCGGGTGTAAGATATGTCCCTACCGGCTTCTCCGCTCCCGAACAAGCGCCCAGGGAGCCGTGTCCCGGGCAGCAAACATCTGATCCGCCGTCATTTCGAATTCTTAATCCTTGACCTGGCAATCCCCTCTTGAAACTGCCAGCCGTTGCATTATGTCGCTGCCGAAAAGTCGGCGGACCGGTTGGGGACCCCTGCGCCACCGTATGCAGGCCCTCTGTCCGCCCGACGGGATACACGACGAGGGAGGACGCCATGGGCACGCTCATTGAAGCCCACCAATTGCGCAAGACCTTCGGTGAGATCACCGCGGTCGACGGGATCAGCCTCACCGTCAAGCGCGGCGAGGTCTTAGGTTTCCTTGGCCCCAACGGCGCCGGCAAGTCCACGACGATGAAAATGATCACGGGCTTCCTAGAGCCAGATAGCGGCCGCGCCGCCATCTGCGGCCATGACGTCCAGGACTCCCCTAAGCTCGCCAAGTCCAAGCTTGGCTATGTTCCCGAAGGCGCGCCCTCGTACTCCGAAATGACGACGCGCGCGTTCCTTGGCTTCATCGCCGAAATTCGCGGCTACCGTGGTGGCGAGATCAAGCAGCGCGTCGCCGCCGCTTGCGAGAAGACCGGCCTCGAACCTGTTCTCGATCAGACCATCGAAACGCTCTCTAAGGGTTACAAGCGCCGCGTCGGCGTGGCCCAGGCCATCCTCCATGATCCGCCCGTTCTTGTGATGGATGAACCAACCGACGGCCTCGATCCCAACCAGAAGCATCACGTCCGCGAACTCATCAAGAACATGGCTGCCGACAAGGCCATCATTATCTCCACCCACATTCTCGAAGAAGTGGAAGCCGTCTGTTCCCGCGCCGTCGTCATCAATCGCGGCACCATCATCGCCGACGGGACCGCCGAAGACCTCCTGCATCGCATTCGCCATCACGGCGCCGTCTCGATCCGCGTTCCCACCGAACGCTCCGACGCCGCCATCCGCTTGCTTAAGGATGCAAGGGTCGTGGCCGGCGTCGAAACCGTGGGCAAGGCCAATGGCCACATCCACATCCGCGCGCTGCCGCGCGACGGCGCCCTGGAAGCCGCAGAAGTGGCCGCCCTCCTGCGCGCCCAGCAAATCCCGATCGATGAACTCTACGTCGAGCGCGGCCGCCTCGACGACGTGTTCCGCCAGATCACCACCTCAGACGACCAGAAGCGCAAGGCCAACGGGGAGGGCGATGCCAATGCGTGAGACCTTCGACAACGCCTGGATAATCGCCAAGCGCGAATTCCGCGCCTATTTTGCAACGCCACTCGCCATCGTGTTCCTCACCATCTTCGTCGCGCTGACTGGAGCCTTCGCTTTCTATATCGGCGGCTTCTTCGATCGCGGACAGGCCGACCTTGCGCCGTTCTTCGCCTACCACCCCTGGCTCTACCTCCTCCTCGTCCCCGCCGTCGCCATGCGGCTGTGGGCCGAAGAGCGCAAGTCCGGCACCATCGAACTCTTGATGACGCTGCCTGTGTCGCCCCAGGAAGCGATCCTCGGAAAATTCTTTGCCGCATGGGCGTTTATCGGTCTGGCCTTGATTCTGACCTTCCCCATATGGATCACGGTCAACGCGCTGGGCGATCCCGACAACGGCGTCATCCTTACGAGCTACCTCGGCTCCTTCCTGATGGCCGGCGCGTTCCTCGCTATCGGGTCGTTTGTTTCCGCCATGACCAAAAATCAGGTCATCGCCTTCATTCTCGCCGCAACCATCGCCTTCCTCTTCACCATGAGCGGCTTCGAAATGGTCCAGAACGCGTTCAAGGCGTGGCTGCCGGACGCCATCACCCAGGCCATTTCGTCCATGAGCGTTCTGTCTCACTTCGAACGCATCACGCGCGGCGTCCTCGAAGCGCCGACACTCGTCTACTTCCTCTCCATGATCACGTTCTTCCTGTTCGCGACCGGCATCGCCGTCGATCAGAAGAAAGCGGAATAAGGGTGCGTCATGACAAACGCAGCAAACACCAACTCTGAAGCTAAAAAGCCTCGCGAGCGTTTCTGGACCGATCCGGCCGCCTACCTCGCCGGCATGACCCGCCGCCGCATGGCCTGGACCGGGCTCGGTCTTGCCGCCATCATCCTGCTGTCGGCCAACCTCTTCGCCTCGTTGGCTCTGAAGAATATCAAGACCGACCTGACGGAAGATCGCCTGTTCACGATCTCCTCTGGCACCCGCGAGATCCTGCGCGGCATCGATGAGCCCATTACGGCGCGCCTCTATTTCTCCCGGCGGCTTGCCGAACTCGCCCCGGAGCAGTCGCGCTACTTCCAGCGCGTGAAAGCGTTGTTCGAGCAATACCGCGATCTCTCCGGCGGCAAGCTGCAACTGGCCGTCCTCGACCCCGAGCCGTTCTCCGATGCGGAAGACCGCGCGGTCGCAGCCGGCTTGCGGGGCGTCCGTCTCAACACCGAGGGTGAGGTCGGCTATTTTGGTCTTGTGGCAACGAATTCCACCGATGCCACCGAAGTTGTGCCGTTCTTCTCGCCTGATCGCGAGACTTTCCTCGAATATGACGTCACGAAGCTCATCCACAATCTGGCAAATCCGAAAAAGCGCGTCGTCGGGCTCATGTCCGGCCTGCCGCTCGACGGCGGCGAGACCGAAACGCCCATGGGCAAGCGGCCTCAGAAGCCGTGGATGATCATGAGCCAGATCCGCGACCTCTTCGAAGTCCGCGATGTCGCTCAGACCGTCGACAAGATCCCGTCCGGCATCGATGTTCTGATGGTGGTGCAACCCACCGGTCTCACGGAAGAGGCAGCCTTTGCCATCGACCAGTACGCGTTGAAAGGCGGCAAGGTGCTCGTCTTCATCGATCCCGTCACCGAGACCAACCAGTTTGCGATGTTGAAATCACCCGGTGAAGGCCGCAAGCGCCTCGCCAAGGTCCTCGATAGCTGGGGCGTGAAATTCGATAGCACGAAGGTCGCAGCCGACATTCGCCACGCCAAGCGTGTGCAGTTTGGCCGCGAGAAAGATGAGGTGACCGAATTCGTCGCCTGGCTCGGCCTCGACCAGCGCAACATCAACAAGGATGATGTGCTGGCCGCCGGCATCGAAGTCTTGAACGTCGCCTCGTCCGGCTTCCTGGAAAAGGCCGACGGCGCCACCACTAGCGTTCAGCCCTTCTTGAAGACCAGCGCCGATGCGTCGATCATCGGTGCGGAAAAGATGGGCATGGGCGCCGATCCGCTCGGTCTCTTGCGCGCCTACACACCTGGCGGCAAGGAACTGACGCTCGCCGCGCGCCTCTCCGGCGAAGCCAAAACCGCTTTCCCCAACGGCAAGCCGGCTGCTGAGCCTGAAAAGAAGGAGGGTGAAGGCGCGGCCACTTCCAAGACGGATGCAGCCAAGCCCGAAGCGTCCGCAAGTGCAGACGCTAAGCCGGACGCAGATTTCGTCAAGACGGGCGCCATCAATGCCATCGTCGTTGCCGATGCCGACCTGCTCGCTGACCAGTTCTGGGTCAGCCGCCAGGAGATGTTCGGCCAGGAAGCGGTGATGCCCACCGCCCACAACGCCGCCCTCGTGTTGAGCGCGCTCGAAAATCTCTCCGGGAGCAACGCACTCATCGCGCTGCGCGGCCGCGGCGTGAACGAGCGTCCCTTCACCTGGGTTGAAGAGTTGCGCCGCAATGCCGAACGCCAGTTCCGCGAAAAGGAGCAGGCCCTCGAAGCCCGCTTGAAGTCCGCACAGGATGAACTGGCCAAGCTCCAGACCTCGGGTGCATCCGGCATCGTGATGTCCCAGAAGGAACGCGACGCCATGGAGCAGTTCCGCACCGTCATGCTCGAAACCCGCCGCGAATTGCGCGAAGTGAAACGCGCGCTCCGCAGCGATATCGATAGCCTAGATGGCTGGCTCAAGTTCGCAAATATCGCGCTCGTGCCGTTGATGATCGCCTTTGGCGGCCTGGGCTACACCGTGCTGCGCGGCGCCGGTCGCCGCAAGGGCAGCTGATCCAGTCGGCAAGGGAGGATCGACGCATGAAGCCGAAACAGTTCGCAACGCTCGCCGCCGCCGCCGCCGGCTCCCTGCTGCTGGCCGTCGTCACCTATATCGCCGCCGTACCCTGGACGCCCGACGACAAGTCTTCGCGCGAAGTCATGCTGCCGGGTCTCGCCGCCCGCGGCGGCGACCTCGCCGCCATAGAGATTGCCCGCGAGAAGCAAACCGTTCGCATTGCCACCAAGGACGGCAAGTGGGTCTATGAGACAGGCGAAGGCTATCCGGTCGACCAAGCCAAGGTCCGCGAATTGGTCCTTGCAGCCTCCGAAGCTCGGCTCGTCGAACGTAAAACAGCCCTCAAAGACCGCCATGAACTCCTCGGTCTCGGCGACCACACCGCTCCCGGCGCCAATGCCCGTCTCCTGCGTATGATCGATGCAAAGGGCGGCACACTGGGCGAAGTCGTTCTCGGCCGTCCCGCCTACGACATGATGGAAGCCTCCAAGGGCGGCACGTACGTTCGCCGCCCGGGCGACGACCAGACCTGGCTCGCCGACCGCCCGCTCCAGGTGAGCCTTTCGATCCGCGACTGGGTCAAAACAAGCCTCATCGATCGCGACGTGAAATCGATCAAGTCCATTCGCATCGAACGCGAAGGCGAAGCGCCCATCGACATTAAGCGCTCCGCCGACGGCAACCAGCACGAACTGATCGCCATGCCCGCCGGCAAGAAGCTGAAATACGTCAGCGCTATCGACGATATCGCCGAAGCTATCAGCCTCGTCGAATTCCGCAGCGTCCGCAAAGCCGGGAAAGCCGAAAGCCTGCCGCTGAAGGGCCGCGCCACCTTTGAAACCGACAATGGTTTCAAGCCCACGATCGAGTTCCGCGGCGACGACAGCAAGGTCTGGATTCGCCTGACGGCGACCGGAACCGATGCCTCCAAGGCTGACGTTGAAGATCTCAACGCGCGTGCCGCCGGCTGGGAATTCGAGGTGCCTCAGACCGAACTGAATGCGATCCTTGTCAAGCTCACCGATCTCGTCGAAGACGCTCCCGCCTGACGTCGCGCATTCGCGACTGTCTCCAGCCGCCTACGCGCCGGTTGGAGACAGCAGCGTGCGCACTCGCAGTGGCACCCCCTGCAACCGCATCGCTTGCTTGAGCGCCTCAAGGAAATCGGCGCGTTCGACAGGCGAGAGATCGCGTGCGATTTCCAGCGTACGTCCCCGTTGGAGCAGACGGATACGGCGCAGCCCATGGTCGGGGTCTCGCTCGCACTCGATTTCGATGGTGCCCTGGGGCCACGTCGTCGTGGACACCAGCATGTCCCGGCGATACCGCGTCACGACGACCTCGCCGTTCTCAATGTCGATGTGTTCCTGTCGCCGCAGCCCGCCTTGAAATACGAACAGCAGCGTGAGCAGCGCAGCCGTGGTGAGGGACAGAATGGCAGCGATGATCCAAAGGCCGAGCGCGATATAAACCGCGTGAAACACACCCGAGATGCCGACGATGGCCGTGCACAGCCACCGATGGGCCTGCCGGTCAAGGCTTTGCCCCGGCGTGATCACGGCGTGAAAGCCGGGCTCGGCGGCGAGGTCTTCTTCGAAACTCCTGACGGAGTTGTATTGAATTGCAGTCACGTTCAACGTCCCGGTCAAACGGCGTCGCCCGAACACGGCTCGCCGATGAATACAGTCCCTGCCGCTGCCCCTGACTGGAGCACTGCGTAATGTGCCCGTCCGGTGCGAAGCCGAACGCGTCACATCAACCAGGGATTGGATAACAACAGAAATCCCGCTTAAACCGGGGCGGGCGGCCCCCGCGACCCCAGCAGGGGACCGATCCGCCGCATCGGTTCGCGCGGTGCAACAAAAGCAACGGTCACTGGGGGCGAGGGAGCATAGTCCCGGCCGAGCTGAACGTCGGGAAATGCAACCTGCGCAGGCTGCCCCAGCCCCGCAAAGGCGCAATCGCCATCAGCGCCTGAACCGTTATGACCATCGGGCGGCGCGCTCGTATCATTGACGGAGATGGTCTTCAGACCCTGCGCGGTGCAAATCACCAGCTTCAGCGGTTTGCTCGGCCCCGCCGCGAGGCTTGGCATGTACCCCGGCGCCACCATCGACCGCAGCGCGAAGCAGGCGAGGAGCATCAGGCAGAGCCAGTTCTGCAGTCCGGTCCGGCGCGCATGAAGTCGATCGATCATGATCCGGAAGGCTAAAGGCGGTTGGCTGACGGTGACAATGGGGCCGATGCGCGCGGTGGCCCTGATGGTTGATACGCCCAATTCTGAGGTTGAATCGGGCAATGATCACCACTAAGTCCCCGTAAGACCGCAATGTTTCTCCACACCTGTCCAGCCGCCATTAGCACGGGAAATTTGACCATGATCAAACGCCGAACGTTCCTCATGACGGCCGGAGCCGCCGGCGTCGTCGCCGCTGGATTGGGCACATTCGCGCTCCCCGCTTTGGCCGCCGATCCCGATGGTCCCTTCAAGCTGGCACCGCTGCCATACGACCCTGCCGCGCTTGAGCCCCATATCGACGCCGCCACCATGGGGATCCACCACGGCAAGCATCACGCCGCCTACGTCAAGAACCTGAACACCGCGCTTGCCGGCAAAACGGAATTGGCGAGCCTCCCCCTTGAGACGCTGCTCACCAAACTCAGCAACGTGCCCGAAGAAATCCGCACCACGGTGCGCAACAACGGCGGCGGTCACGCCAATCACACCATGTTCTGGCAGATCATGGGTGCGCCCGGCGGCCCCGGTCCCGATGGCGATCTCAAAGCCGCCATCGACCGCGACTTCGGCGGCATGGAAAAACTGCAGGAAACCTTCAACGCCGCCGGTGGCAAGGTCTTCGGCTCCGGCTGGGTTTTCGTCACCGTCGACAAGGACGGCAAACTCGCCCTCGAACCGCGTCCCAACCAGGACACGCCGCTGATGGAAGGCAAGCGCGTCCTCTTCGGCAATGACGTCTGGGAACACGCCTACTATCTGAAATACCAGAACAAGCGCGCCGACTACCTCAAAGCCTGGTGGAACGTCGCCAATTGGAAAGCCATCGCTGATCGCTACGCGGCCGCCAAAGCCGGCACGCTGACAATCTAACGCGCCGAACTTGACGCGATAAAAAGGGTTCGATCCATAATGCGCATCGAACCCGTCCTACTGGTTGTCGATTGATGAAGCCAAGCGTCTAATACTTCTCTGGCGTCTTCAAGTCTTCACCGCTTGTCGTCTTGCCCTTGGTGCCACTGTCCTCGGCCGTGCCGCCAGCACCTTGATCGGCACCTTCTGGCGTTCGATCCGAGGTTGTGCCGGGCTTCGGCGGCGTGCCGGTGGAACCTGTCGGGGCAGGTGTCGTCTTATCCCGCTGCGAAAGCGGTGTTTCCGTCTTTTTACCGGGCGTCCGGTCGCTTGTCTCTCCGGCCGCAGGTGCGGTTTCACTCGGTGTGGCCGTCTGCGCGGATGTCATCGCCGGATCAGCGATCGTCAGACCGGCAGCAACGGCACTCATGGTCAGGATATTCATCGCAATTCCTCCTTGCGTGGTTGTCCCCCACTGTTGAATGCGTTGAGGTCGCGGTTGACCGGTCCGCATGTCCGCACCGGACATGCGGACCAGTCTTGAGTCTCCGGCACGTTACGGCGTCACCGCATCGCGCGACGTGCTGCCCACCGGGTTTCCGTCAGCCGCCGGAGACGGCTGAGCCGGTGTCTGATCCTGCGTGACCGGCGGCGCGGCCGGCGCATCCCCAACGCTGCGATCACCACGTACCGCGAACTGAGCCACGGCCGCCGCCATCACGAACAGGAACAGCAGAGCGACGAAAAACCCGATCGCAGACCCCAGTCCAACTGGCCGGCTGTCGATACGCCCGCGGATCGATCCTGCCTCGCGGCGAAAATCGTGCGAGGGATGCATGTCATCGGGAGCGGTATTGGGTCGGCCGTCCATTTCCGGTCTGCCGGGCCGATTAATGGGCAAATCATTCATGACTCGAACTCCTGTGCACAATTCGGCTTCCAGGGCGCAGCTGCCCATCGGCAACATATCGACCCATGTTGCCTTAGCCCGCCTCGACACGATTTGGACTTTGACAGCCATGCCTGCAGTATCAACAGTGTCTGCTAGGAAAACGCGCCCCCTCTTGCATGGTTCCGCTGGCAAACGTTGGGAGTTCAGCCCCCAACGGCGGTCGTGCTTTTGGTGTGGAGATATTGGTGGCGATGGCACTGAGACGACGGACAGTGCCAATGGTCAGGACGCACCCTTCGGACTGTCACACATTGTCGAGTTTGTAAGGTCGCGCGCATTTGCTGGGTCTGTGTTTCAATAGTCGAAAGGTTCTTTTCGCAACTGAATTCCATAACGTTTCACCCGCTTACGCACCATAGTCAGCCCATTTGAGATCGGCGTAGGTGACGGGGCACGTGTTCACGGCGGCCTGTCCGAGGACGGGGATCATAGCCGCGAGGTGGGTTCGGTGGTTGAAGCGCCACTCGAACTCCGCCAACGTTCGTACGATGTGCTTGCGGCGGACGGCACGATAGGTGCCTTACGATCGAGCCCTTGATGTTGCTCAGGATCGTGTTCACCCACTTGAAGGCCGGATGGCGGGCGGCGCGGCGGCCTGATCCTGTGATGATGATCGTATGATCACTCCCAGCATCGGCGAGGCCTCTGAAGCAGGCTAGGCCATCGGTGATGACTGTCGAGCCAACAGCGATCATCCGCTGAGCCAGGGACTTCACACGTTTGCGCTTGAACCGAGTGAGGCGTCGGATCTTGAGCCGTTTGGGCTTGCCGTCGTCCGTAGTCTCGACGGCCGCGATAATCGGCGTCTTGCCGGGGCTGCCACGCCCGGTCTTTCCGCCGGACCGTTGGCCGCCCAGATACGCATCATCCATCTCGATGCGCCCTCGGAGGCGATCCTTGTCGCTTGAGCCGCGCATGACCTCGGCCAGTTTGGTCTTCATCTTCCAGGCCGTGGTCTGCGTCACCCCGAGACGCCGACCGAGTTCAATCGAGGACATGCCGTGCTTGGACTGCGTGAGGTGGTACATGGCGCGGAACCAGGTGGTCAGAGGTGCCTTCGTGGACGCGAAGATGGTTCCCGCGATCGGGGACGTCTGCTTGCGGCAGGCCGAGCACTGGAACTTATCGCGAGTGGCGATGTGGCTATGTTGGCGGCTTCCACAGCGCGGGCAGACGAAGCCATTCGGCCAGCGCCAAGCCAGAATGGCGGCTCGACACTTGTCTTCCGAGCGGTAAAGAGTCTCAAACTCGGCCTCTGAGAGACCCTTCTGGAACTGAACCCGATGTCGAGCCATGGCGCATCTCCCTGCCAAAGCTCATCAAATCTCTGATTCACGTGGCCAGATCACGGCTGATTATGGTGCGTAAGCAGGACGTTTCATAACAGGGTCTATACGGTGCCGAATGTTGGCTAAGCGTTGCGGCATGCTTTGCGATTTGTCCCGTTTGCAATGCAAGCGGTGATAAGGTCCGGCGGCTATTCCGCAGCGCCATAAATATGAACCAACAGTCGTCGCAACGAGCAGTTCCCGTCTCCTACGTTGGCCTCATGGAATTTCAAAAAGGATGCTGATGCAAGCAAAGCAAGGTAGGGCCATCTATCCGCGAACGTGCAAGGCCACTTCGCTCCAACAGGGTTCCGGACTTTAGTTTAAAGAGTGAATGCGCTTCATCGATTGCACTCTCATGCTGTATCCATCTGCGTAGGTCGATCGACCTTCTCAAGGCTTGTGAACAAGTCACATTCTAATTTGGGCGGCGCATGATTGGAAACAGCCTCGATCAGTCGGCCCCCTCACAGCAAAATCAGGCTATGGCTGTTCGCAAAGGCGCTGGCCACGGCCGAATTGCCTATTTGATTAATCAATACCCCAAAGTGAGCCATTCATTCATACGCCGCGAAATTGAAGCAGTTGAGGCGCAAGGGATTGAGGTGGTGCGTCTGGCCTTGCGCGGTTGGGACGAAACCCTTGTCGATTCCCGCGATGAAGCCGAGCGCGGCCGCACAACCTATCTGTTGAAAGATGGCATGTTGCCTCTGATCCGCGCGGCCTTGTCCATGGCGTTTCGCTCCCCGCGCAACTTCTTGCGCGCCTGTTTGGCAGCGGTACGTATGTCGTCGAAATCGACGGTGTCGCTACCTTATCACCTTGTCTATCTCTGCCATGCGTGCCGAATTATCGAGATCCTAGCAGAACGGCCGGTCACACATCTGCATGCGCATTTTGGAACGAATTCGGCTGAGGTCGCCCTCCTTCTTCGGCTTTTAGGAGGTCCTCCATACAGCTTTACGGTTCACGGCGCGGATGAAGCTGACGATGGTAAGTACCTCCATCTCGAGTCCAAGGTGCGCCGTGCCGAATTCGTGGCAGCCGTGAGTAGCTACACGCGCGCTCAGTTGCTGCGGCATGTACATCCGGAAAATTGGGAAAAAGTAAAAGTGGTGCATTGCGGGCTCGAACCGGCTGCTTTTCATACCGATGAATCTTCGACAGATCCGGTGTTTGTATCCGTCGGTCGACTAAGCCCAGAGAAGGGCCATCTAATTCTTATTGACGCTTTCCACGCCATCGCAAGCCGCTATGCCAATGCGAGCCTAGTATTGGCCGGTGACGGACCACTTCGCGGGATCCTAGAAGCACAGATTGCCAAGTTTAAACTCGAAGAGCGCGTCAAGATTACGGGGTGGATCAGTAATGAACAGGTGCGTGACGAGATCCGCAAGAGTTGCGTTCTTGTTCAACCGAGCTTCCAGGAGGGTTTACCGGTTGTACTGATGGAAGCAATGGCCATGTCGCGTCCAGTCATCTCGACTTACGTGGCCGGAATTCCCGAATTGGTTGTGCCGGGGGAGGTTGGCTGGCTGGTGCCGCCCGGCGACACTGCTGCGCTTTCTGCCGCTTTGGAGCATTGCCTCCTTACCCCAAAGGAAGAACTCCGCCGAATGGGTGTGGCAGCCCATAGGCGAGCCCTGTCCCGACACAGCATCGATCCTCAGGCTGCGAAGCTTGTCGCCCAATTTCGCCAATCCAACGCCCCTACGGATGTTCACCAAATCTAGTCAGCACCGTCGGGAGGGAAGCAATTTTCGCTAACGTCGAGGAATAACGGATTTTGCGCCGATGGCATGGGGATGGCATAGATCAACGTGCTTAGTACACTCAATCGCTCGACATCGCTGGGCCGGACCGCATTCGTGCATTTTTGAAACATTCCATCATCGGGCCGTACGAGAACCGTGACATTCGACACATGAGTATGTGGACCACCTATGGCACTGCTTGACCATATTCTAGGTAAACACGGCGTGGCAACTCAACGTGGTCCTTTACCCGTGCAGGTGGTGAGCACTCACCAAGGGGAAGGAAACGAAACTCTATTTTCGGATGCTGCCGGCGCCGGCAGCCGATCCGAACCCACTGCCATGAATTCTGCTTCCGAACCAAGGCTGGACGATCCTAGTAGGCCGCCAAGTGAGCAGATGGCACATGTTCACCGCATGACCAAAGTCCTGGCCTCGGCACGAGCGCAGTCGGCGCGCATCGTCGGGGTAACGGGCACAAAATCCGGTGTTGGCGTCAGCATCGTAAGCCGCGAGATCGCCGGCGCATTTGCCGGCTTTGGTAAGAAGACCCTCCTTGTAGATCTGAGCCGCGCGATCATGGCTGAAGCAACAGGAGACGTTGACGCCGTTTCCACGTTTCCATTCCCCGAAAGCGCAAGCGAGGCGTGTCCCCAGTTATTCGTCAGTAAATTTGAAGCCCCAATGCTGCGGTCAATGCCGGCGAGCCAGTTGCGATCCGCTTTATCCAGCTATGTGCAGTCTGGGTTCGTCGTTATCGTCGACCTACCTCCCGTGCTGTCGGCCGACGGAGCCATTTCGCCTTCGATTGCTGCGTTGGCAGAGCTTTGCGACCAAGTTCTTCTCGTGTGTCTCTCGGGCAAGATCCAGGAGAAGGAGCTGTCCGCGTGCGTCGAAGCGTTTTCGGTCGTCGGTATCAAGCCAGCCGGTCTGATTTTGAATGACTGGCAGATGCCTGTCAGTAAACTGATCACCGACTGAAGAAAGAAAGCTGAATAAGGCGGAGTATGGCCATGTCATCAGAGTTCCTTCGCGAGCAACTGGTTGCGATACTGGACATCCTGCGTCAGCGCTGGAAGCTGCTCATCATTCCGATAATGGTCACAAGTTTGATCGCGTTTGTTGCGCTGAAAATGGCGCCAACAACCTTTTCAAGCACGTCGATGATTTTGCTGCAGGCCGCAAATCGGGCACCTGTCGCTGGCGGCGTCTACAACGTCAACACGATGGAACAGGTGCAAGCGGTCGAGGCATGGTTAAAGAGCGATCAGGTTATGTCAGATCTTGTACCCCGAATGGTAGGCTACAAGCAGCCAGAATCGCCGATTGCAGCGATGGTCCAGAAGCGCGTTCTGGCGGCATCGCTGTCGCTTGAAGTGGTTGGAAACTCAGTTCTTCAAATCAAGATGGTGTCGGACAAGCCCGAGGGGCTCGGCCGCAATCTCGAGACGGTGTTGTCGCGGCTTATGGAAGGTCTGACCGGGCCCGAGCAAAGCATATTCAGCGCGCCGCAATTCATGAAGATGCGACGTAACGAAGAACTCGCCAATGCCGAAGCGGTCCTCGTACGCGCCATTGAAGCATCGGGAGCAGCAAATCCGCAAAAGGTCCGGTCTGATCTGCAGCGGCTCTGGGTCTTGACTCGAAGCGTAAAGCCTCTTTCTCCCGGTCTAGAGCCCGGTACTGGCCTAGGTGCTGGTATTCAGAACGCCTCCCAGTCAGAGGCGGCCCAACAGCTTCGGCGTTCGATCAACCTCCCATCGCCGGTTCTTGCAGACCTTGAGCGCTCTTACGCAGCCTACCAAGACGCCGCCGACAAGCTCGCGGCCGTGCAGACCCAACCGGGTGCGGCGCGAAGCAACTACGTCAGCATTTTCAGTTCGCCTGAAGATTTGCTCATCATCGGCCGGCCGCAAGACCCGTTGACCGGTGAAAGCTCCGCGCGCAAATTTGCTATCGCGGCCGTCCTTTTGAGTATGGTTTTCGGAGCAGGGCTTGTCGTGCTGGCTGAGATGTTGGGCGGACCGTTGCGCACCCGGCGCGATTTTGCAGCAGTCACTGAAATTCCCATTCTCGCCCGGCTGCCCCATCTCTAAGTCAACTGAGATGGCCCGGCTGCCCCAGCTCAAAGTGAACTGAGATGGCCTGGCAGTCCCAGTCGGGTGCCTAGGGCTATGGCGACCTTAATCTTGGGGTTCATCTCATTTGTCTATCCAGCAACCGGTATGATCAGAACCGCCTGTCAAGAACGGCCCAGCCAACGCCTGTAGCAAGGGGCCGCAAATGCCGACAAACTAGCGACGGTCCGTCGATGCCGGAACGGCCCTGGTGACTCGCTGTTTGGCCTATCCCCGTAACGGAAACAGAGTCGTTGGCCTTCCCCAAACTGGCGGTGCTCAAACCTTTGAACCGTCATTCGTGCGCCAAGCAATCCCATCGCCTGAACTGCCGGCGCGATGGCATTATTGCGGCCTAGCAGGGAGGTCGCTGCACGGATTGCTTGGTATCGATCGCCATCCTCTCAGCGCTACGCTCCTCGAGCCAAGCTAAAGAGAGGCCGCCGCGTGGCCTAACGGCGTTCGACCGGGCGCACCGTCATCTGCTGGAGTTGGCTGAAGATGGAAATCCGGTTTGCGGCCGACGAGTTGATCAGACGCTCGGTCCGAGCAATCGTCTCGCGCATCGGCTCTGGCACGGAGCCCAAACGTGTGCGGTCGACATTTGATGTTCTTTGCGGGTCGGATGGCCGCGGCGAGACAATGATCACATCGCCCGGCATTACTTCAGTGAAGACGTGAGCAGGGATGGTCTCGATCACACCGTTTGCCTGCCGGGCAATGTTGTACTCCAAGGCCGGCGGAGCCTGCGGTTCCGTTACTGGAGCGGACGAGAAACTGGCGATCGTCGACTCGTTGACGGCAATCTCCCGCTCCAGGACTTCGATCCGTTCATTGATCGCCGCAAGCCGTTGCTGCTGGAAAACGGCGATCTGACGTTCGGTGGCCGCCACGCGCGCCCGCGCCGTCTCCACGAGCCCCCTTATTTCCGCGACGCGCAGCTCCATGGCGGCAACGTCACTCTGCTGTTCCATATACCGGGAGTTGGCGACGAGTTTTCTGGAGTGGAGCTTGCCGATACCGTCCAAAACTGAGCGAGAGAGTTCCAATTGCCTTTCGACCGCGGCAGCCTGCGTCTGAGACGACTCCAGAAGTGTCAAAGCACTTTCGTGTTCTTTGCGAAGCCCTTCCAGCTGGGTATGCATCATCGTTCTGCGCTCTTGCAGAAGCTCATCCTGCCGGTGAGCCAAGGCGTCAAGCTGGGGATTGCCGCCTGCAACCGTGCTTTTGGGCCGGTCAGAACGAGGTAAGCCCTTCAACTCATCCTTTTCAGTTTTGAGTCGCTCGAGCTCTGCAAGGTTGAACACGACGTGTGAGCGAGCTTGTTGGATGGTCGGAAGGCCTTCGGCGGTTGCGCCGGCTTGACTGCGCTGTTCGCCACCAGCTAGCGCGATGGCCTGAATGAGGGTCAGCCCGGGACGCCAGTCTATTTCGCCGGGATTGACAACTTGTCCTGTCACAAAGTACGGGGCGTAGCGATCGACTTCAACTGACACCGCGATGTCACGGCGAAAGACCTCGCTCAAGCGCGATGTTAAAGCCGTCTCGAATTCGCCAATCGTCTTTTCGGACACGTCAAACCGCCCGACGCCCGGAATCGAGATGGTGCCCGCGTTGATCGCGTATCCACCGTTGAGATCGCTGAAGCCGAGCAGACGCAAGGTTACGCGCGACACCGCTGCCATACGGACCACGGTGCTCGCGCGCAGCTCAACAGACGTGTTGACTGTCTCAGCAAGCGGTTCACCTGCGAAAGCGCTTGCGTCACGCTCCATCTGCGGGTCGGGCACGGCAGCAACCACCTGCTGATCCTCGACGGAGACACGACCACCGCCGGCCGCTGCGGCCTGATTGTCTGGCGAAACGTCGAGACTCTTCGCCTCAACAACTTGGGCATCAACGACTTTGGCCTCAACGACTTTGACCTCACGCGCGCTGTTCGTGAGTCCGATCGGGGCATCCGAGCTGTGCGCTGACGAAACTTCGTACGCAACGGCGACGGCCGTCAGGAACGCTAATGCGACATTGGGGAACTCAGAAAACAAAAAAGTCCGCTGCCGACCATGACAATAACGCTGACTGAACTCGAACATGCGGGTTAGCTCCTGCCTGGATAACCAATGGAGGAGCGAATAAGGAGAAAAGTTCCGGTCACGCAGGCGTTCGATTGACGATCCGCAAAACTTGCCATTCTCTGATCACGCAACAGGAGCGTTCCTTACTCAACTCTTAAAAGGCAGTTAGCAGCTTCGAACTTTCAAATCAACACCTTGTTTACCTCTGCTGCCGGATCGCTTAATGTGTACGATCTTAACTAGCGAGCGGAATTTGGTTCGGTTTATGCATGGTTATCGTCAGCACTGAACTGCCCGGATGTAGCCATACAGGAAGTGGTGTCCACGTCTGCATGAACGCTTTTTCGAACCAGCATTTATCATTTCAAATGCGTATGAGCAGTGCTGTTAAGTAGCCGATCCTATCCGGTCTGTGCGACAGAGTTAATGACAAAGACAGTGTTCCAGGCTGATCCAAATCAAATTGCAGGGCCGTCGGAGAGCCCAAAGCCACGCGTGCTCGTTGCTATTGTGAATTATTGTACCGCTGGGTTGGTGCAGGATTGTCTGCAGTCCTTGCAGCCTGTTGTTAAGGCAAGGCCAAACACACGCGTCGTCGTTGCCGACAATGCCTCCCCCGACGGCTCAGGGCCTGAGATCGCAGATTTTATAGAGAAGAGTGGATGGAGCGGATGGGCTCGGATACTTCTGCTCGAAAAAAACGGTGGATTTGCGTACGGCAACAACGCCGTCATCCATTCCGCCTTCGATGAGCCACCTGACTATTATTGGCTTCTGAACTCCGATACCGTCATCCGCCCAGATGCCCTCGATAGGCTGCTGGAATTTATCGAACGACGACCTGAAGTTGGGATTGCGGGCAGCCGGCTGGAGTTCCATGACGGCACCCAACAGATCTCGACGTTTCGCTTTCCCAACCTGATAGGGGAATTTGCAGCCGTAGCTCCGGTTGGGCATCTGGGACAAAAACTACTCTCGCCTTGGATTATCGCCGAGCCGGTCACTTTGGACGAGCACCAGTGCGACTGGGTCGCGGGCGCAAGTATGCTCATCCGCCGCAGAACCGTGGAGGAGGTCGGCCTCATGGATCAGGTATATTTTTTGTATTACGAAGAAACGGATTTCTGCCGCCGGGCCAAAAACCTTGGCTGGCAATGCTGGTTCGTTCCTGGCAGTCGCGTGGTGCACTTGATCGGTGCCAGCACCGGTGTCACCGGGGTTAGGCCCGGCCGCCCTAAACGCCGTCCCGGATACTGGTTTAAGTCCCGCCGCAGGTACTTTACCAAGAACCATGGGTTCCTGTACGCCGTCGCCGCCGATGCGGCATTGTTTTTCGCGACGGGGCTGAGGCGAAGTATCGAAGTCTTGCGAGGCCGGGAGTCGAACATTCCCGAGCGCTTCCTGAGCGACCTCGTGTGCAACAGCGCCCTCCTTTCCGGTTCGAACCAATAGACGGGGCATGAGGGATGGTCACGCAGAGCCCTCAGGGGAACGAGACAGGGGCAGATGAGGTGATCGTCGTGGCGATCGGGCGCAACGAGGGGGAGCGACTCCAGCGATTTCTCGCCTCTGCGCGCGAAGCCGCAAACCGCATCGTCTACGTCGACTCCGGTTCTACTGACGAGTCCGTGCAACGGGCTCGCGCTGCGGGCGGCTATGTTGTCGACCTCGATATGGCAAGGCCATTTACCGCGGCGCGAGCCCGCAATGTCGGCTTTGGGAAGGCGCTGGAACTTGCGCCTGACGTTCGCTTCGTCCAGTTCGTGGATGGCGACTGTGAACTCGAGCCGGGCTGGATCGCGCACGCGCACGCGTTTCTTGATCAGCATCCCGATGTTGCCGCTGTTTTCGGCCGGCGCCGCGAGCGTTTCCCGGATCAGACTGTCTACAATCGCCTTTGCGACATCGAATGGGATGTCCCGCCCGGCCCCGTCAAAGCATGCGGGGGGGACGTTTTGATTCGTGCAGCAGCCCTTCGGCAAGTTGGCGGCTACAGGGAGGGTATGATCGCAGGTGAAGAACCCGAGCTCTGCGTGCGGCTGCGCCAGGCAGGCTGGCAGATCCACTGTCTGGCACGGCCCATGACCATTCACGATGCGGCCATCACGAGATTGTCCCAATGGTGGCAGCGCGCAAAGCGCAGCGGTCACGCCTACGCGGAAGGAGCAGCGTTACATGGGGCCGCGCCTGAACGCCATAGTGTGCGCGAATGCCGCCGGATTCTTTTTTGGGGTGCGGGGCTTCCACTCACTATTCTCGGCGCCGCCGCACTGATCGCGCCATCGCTGGGTGGCGTTTTGGCGCTTGCGTATCCAGCGCAGGTCGGACGGCTTTTTCTAAGAGAGCGTCAGCATACGCATTACGCCTTGCCGCTGGCAGTGTTTACGGTGGCTGGCAATTTTCCTGAAGCCGTAGGCATCATGAAGTATCGCTGGGATCGATTGCGTGGAACGGGCGGCGGCCTGATCGAATACAAATGATGGGGCAGGCTATGGTCCACCAAACCACACGCGTGGCCTTTCGGAGCTTGAAATCCCTCGTCAAGGCCGCTGGCACGAGGGCATTGGCGCGGCCACCGGTTACGACGATGCTCCGGCGCCATTGGACAGCCAACGGTGCTGTGAGCGTGCTAGTCTATCATACGCTGGGCGAGGACGGGCAGAACTTCGATGCCTGGACAGTGATCGAGAAATCCAAGTTCCGCTCCCATATCGATATGCTCCGTTCCCACTACGACATCGTCTCGCTCGATGAAGCGCTTGCCGGCTTGGGCACGCCGGTGCGGAGACCGAGGGTAGTCCTCACATTCGACGATGGCGAACACGGCCTTTATGAGCACCTTTTGCCGATTGTCGAAGATCTCTCCCTTCCCGTGACGATCTACATAGCGACCGGCCATATTGAAGCAGGCGAACCATATTGGTTTGACGTTGTCATGAACGCACTTCAATTAGCGCATCCTGCCGTGATCGACCTGTCCGCGGCGGGTCTGCCGCCAGTGACAGTTGGCGAAATGACCGGATCGCACAATTGGTTGGCAATTGGACGTCTCCTGGAGCACCTCAAAACGCTGTCGGACGATCAGCGTTCGAAGGCAGTTCAACAGGTTCTGCATCAGGCCTCGCAATCCCAAAAAAGGCCAATCACGCCGATGCGCCCACTCGCGATTTCTGACTTGAAGCAGATCGCACGTCATCCCCTGGTGACAATTGGAGCGCACACGCACTGTCATCGTCTATTAGACCATATCGGTATCGAAGAGGCAGAGACCAGTGTCCGCACATCAATTCGCCTCCTTGAAGAGTGGACCGGGCGAGAAATCGCCCATTTTGCCTATCCAAACGGCAATCACACGCTAACGCTCGAAAAGCTGATGGAGCGATTGGGCTTCAAGACTGCCGCTGCTAGCGGGAGCAAATTATGGGATGCGGGGTGCAATTCCTTTGCTGTGCCGCGCATACCCGTCGGCCGCTACGACACAGCCGATCGGCTCGAGCTTCGCCTTGTCGGCATCTGAATAGCGGGGCAGTTCGGCTTGGTCAGATAGGCCCATACTGAACAAAAGTGCTTAAGCTTCCCAAATGCCCATTGAAACAGGAAGCCGGGCAACGCACGGCCCATCGCGTGAACCGTAATACCGTAATATAGAAAAACATGTGCTCAAGGTCTTTTCTCTCTGCGTTGGTCTCGTGTATCTATTTAGCGTGAATTTTCGAAAAAAGTCTCTGCACAGAGTTTGAAGGGTGCTTCAACGTGAATAAGACGGGAAATTCCCTGGCGCGCTACGCGCTGATTTCGCCTTGTCGCAACGAGGCAGATTTTATTCGCAAGACGCTTGAAAGCCTCGTATCGCAGACGGCCAGGCCAACCATCTGGATCATTGTCGACGATGGTTCAACGGATGAGACGCCGGCGATTGTCGCCGAGTACGCATCGAAGCATGATTGGATCAAGATAATCCCCAAAGCGGATCGAGGCCGTCGCGCTGTCGGCCCGGGAGTCGTCGAGGCCTTCAACACGGGGCTAGCTACAATCGATCTGGACGACTATGAATTCATCTGCAAGCTTGACGTCGACCTCGATCTTCCGCCGGAGTACTTCGAGATATTGATTGGGCGGATGCGAGCTGAGCCCCGCCTAGGCAGCTGCAGCGGGAAACCCTATTACCGTTCGGCATCAGGTCGATGGGTCAGCGAAAACTGCGGCGACGAAATGTCGGTCGGCATGACGAAGTTTTATCGCGTCTCCTGTTTTCGCTCGATCGGCGGCTTCGTTCAGGAAGTGATGTGGGACGGTATAGACTGCCACAAGGCGCGGCAGTTGGGCTGGACGGTTCGAAGCTGGAATGAAGCCGGACTGCAATTCGAACATTTGCGCCCAATGGGGTCGAGCCAGAAGAACATCTTGGCGGGCCGGGCACGCCATGGTTTCGGTCAATACTATATGGGAACCGATCCGCTGTATTTGATCGCGACTGCCATTTACCGGCTCGCACAGCCACCCTATGTCGTCGGCAGTGCAGCGATGCTCTATGGTTACTTCGCCGCGATGCTCCGCCGTCGGCCCCAGCACGCCGATCCAGAATTGCGGCGCTTCATCCGATCGTATCAGCGGCAGGCCCTGATCTACGGCAAGGCGCGCGCGATCCGCCAAATCGAAACGCGGCAAGAGCCCATATGGCGCAAAGTCTGGGGGCATATCGCGCAGGTGTCGAAGGCTGGTCCTACGGCGCGGAGCATCTAGAGCCGTGAAATCGAAACTTCCCATTGTTCGCGCGATAGACGATCGCCAAGCTCTACCGTGCCCGGCCGTTGGCTGCTAAGGAGAGGTCATGTGCGGTCTCGCGGGATTTTTGCAGCGGTCGGCGTTGGATAGTCAGGCGGTTGGCCGACTGACACGCATGACCGGAGCGATTGCCCATCGTGGGCCGGATTCGGCGGGTAGTTGGATCGACGCGGAAGCCGGAATTGCACTTGGTCATCGCCGGCTGGCGATTGTCGATCTGACAGAGGCCGGCCACCAGCCCATGGTGTCCCATTCAGGCAGGTACGTCATCGCCTTTAATGGCGAGATCTATAACCACGCGGATTTACGAGTTCTATTAGCGCAGACGGGTCAAGCGCCGGTCTGGCGCGGCCAGTCCGATACCGAGACCTTGGCTTCTGGCTTCGACACGTGGGGGATACAGGAAACAATCAGCCGCTCGGTCGGGATGTTTGCGATCGCGGTTTGGGATCGGCATCTCCGTGAGCTTACCCTGGTGCGCGACCGCCTCGGCGAGAAGCCGCTCTATTTTGGCTGGCAAGGCGAAGGGAAAAGCCGAACATTGCTCTTCGGTTCTGAATTGAAGGCATTGCGGGCACATCCGGCGTGCACAAGAGACGTCGACCGTGACGCCATAGTCCAGCTCATGCGCCACGGTTACGTCGGCCAGGGCAACGCGATTTATGCGGGTATTCGTAAGCTAACCGCGGGGGGCATCGCCACGATATCCCGTGATAGTCCCGAGCCGCTCCTTAAGCGATACTGGTCCGCAGCCGACGTGGCGAGAAAAGCAGCCGCGCAACGACGGACGGTTGATGAGGGTGATGCGATCGAAGAACTTGAAACTCTGCTACACGACGCCGTCGGGCGCCAAATGCTTGCCGATGTACCCCTTGGAGCCTTTCTCTCCGGGGGGATCGATTCCTCACTTGTTGTCGCGTTGATGCAACGTCGGTCGTCCCGGCCCGTGAAGACGTTCAGCATCGGGTTTACGGACAAGCGCTATGACGAAGCCGGGTTCGCAAAGCGCGTTGCAACTCATTTATGTACCGAGCACGTCGAACTCTACGTTAGTGATGACGATCTCCGGAACATCGTCCCGCGCCTTCCGGCCATCTACGATGAGCCCTTTGCCGATTCCTCCCAGATCCCGACGTTTCTTGTGGCACAGCTCGCACGCAAGGACGTGACCGTCGCCCTATCCGGCGATGGCGGCGACGAACTCTTTTGCGGCTATGACCGCTACCGCCAGGGCGCAAAGCTCATGCGCGCGATAAGGGTCTTGCCTCGTCCCCTGCGTGCCGCCTTAGCCGGAGTCATACGTGGTGTTCCGCAGCGGCACTTAGATGCGATTGCGGATCCTTTTGTCAGTGTCGCGTCAGGCAAGGAGCCCAACGGGCAACGCCTTCGTCGCTTGGCAGATTACCTCACCAGCCGCTCACTGGAGGACCTGCACAGAAAACTCGTATCGCGTTGGCGCTTTCCCACCGAAGTTGTCATAGGCGGGCACGATCCATCGGTCTTCGTCTCGACGGAGCTGGACGGACTCGAGACCCTGCCAGATACCGAGCGCATGATGCTGTTCGACATGTTGAACTATTTGCCCGACGATATCCTCACCAAAGTCGACCGGGCTTCGATGGCCAATTCCCTCGAATGCCGCGCACCGCTTCTCGATCACCGGGTTGTTGAATTCGCCTGGAGCTTGCCGCCGGCAATGAAGCACCGCGATGGACAATCGAAGTGGGCGCTCCGCAAGATCCTTTACAAGCATGTGCCGCGCGATCTCATTGAACGCCCGAAAATGGGGTTTGAAGTGCCTATCGCCGCTTGGCTTCGCGGTCCCCTGCGCGACTGGGCAGACGCCCTTCTGGCGACGGAAGCGGTCAAGCGCGATGGCTATTTCGATAGCCGGGTTCTAAGCCGGAAGTGGACCGAACATCTGTCAGGCAGCAGCAACTGGGGCCCCCAGCTGTGGAACGTACTCATGTTCCAGAGCTGGTTGGAGGAGACACGTCAGGAGGCCGCTTCCCCAACAGCATCGGCAGCCATGGCGTAGCGATGGCCTCCCCGACGGAGGATTTCAAGGTTGACAGCCGCCGCTTTCCCCCAGTACGCCGGATCGCGGATCTTTCGTCACCGTATCCCACGCGAGACATTGCAGGACCCTCGCGACGTCTTCCCCGACATCGCTTGGCACGGGTAGCCCGATCGGCGACTGACGATAGATCGCCGCAAAGTGAATGAGGGACACGAAATAGACGCCAAGGCCGCTGGCATGAATATCGTCGAGCGGCCGGGCGGGGTCCCGCAACGTCAACCGAGCCAGAACAGGTGCCGGATCGACGTCTTTGGCGGTCTCCGGCAGCGGCCAAACGGCCGGCCAATCGACGAAGGTGTTGCCAAACAGACCGCCGATGGTCAGCGGCTCGCCCGAGGGCAATTTGGGCGCCGTCGCTCCTACGCGTTTGAGGTAGTCATCGAGAGCCAGGAAGGCATTGCCGACGGGGATAATGAAGATCGGATCTTCGATGGAACATCCCCCGTCACTCGTCGATGACCATCCGACCCGGTCCAGCAAGCCCGGACGGCGGACCTTGGCGCGCGCGGCATCGTCGGCAAGCTTTTCCCAGACGGCGCGCTGAGCTTTCATCTCCGCGCGCCAATCGAACCGGTGTGCAGGCGGGAATTTCGAATAGACGTCGTTCCCGTGAAAATTCACCCATGTTTGGTAAAGGTAGACGCGCGCGGCCGGATTGGCGCTCTTCAAAGTGCAGTAGAAGCGCCTGAGATAGTATGAGCTGTACTCGACGGTCAGGGAGGGCGCCAAAGGCAGGCCCTCGGTGATGACGAGCGTATCGTACGTGCCCGCCGACCGCTCGAAGTCTTCGCGTTTGGCAACCATTTCGGTCGCGTCGCGGTCATAACTATGCGGCCGGCCGCGCCAGAGAGCCGACATCGCCGAACCCCAAAGCGTATGGTCTCCCATCGTATAGTGAAGCCCGCGATCATGGGCCAGTCGGCCAAGCAGCGTCATCAGGCTGTGTTCGGCCCACGAGTTGGTCACCTTCGCTTCGACCAAGCTGTGCCCGACCCAATAGACGGATGCCGTGGAGGTCGGGCCTAAACGTTCCCATGTTTGACTATTGCCGATCGTCGCCTCCCTGTCAGCCGCAGCGGGTTGTCCCCATACCAATGGCAATAGCACTGCAATTGCCCATATTGTGACTCTATGACTTGTCATGCTTTCGTTCCCAACGGTGCTGCTTGCGATCTGCAGACCTTGCCCAAGAGTTGCACGCGACGCGCCTTGAAGCCTGAAAAGGGGCGATGGACGGCCCGGCGTTCGACAGGAAGGCCCTTGGTCGTACGCGAACGATCCCGGGTGTGTCCGTCACACGCACCATGTGCCGGGGCGCCAGCCTGCACCCGTTTACCCTTTTCAGCGCCCGCGGCTCCAGCCACTGTCCATGTTTGCCATTGGTGCCGTTTTTGCAAGTATCCCCCACGCCCGATGTTTATATTCGGAATTTGAAAATGGTTGCTTCAGGATAGACCCCATGAGTGCAGCGCTGGCGGGCACAGCGTATATCTGGCTGGCGCAGGGTCTTGCATTCCTGCTGATGCCGAGGTCGATCGCGTTGGGCGTTCGTGCCAGAGCGCTGCTGTTCTGGGCCGCGACCGCACCCGTTGTTCTGGCCGTCCAAGCACCGATGAGCATGCTGCTGCTCGCGGCAGTACTGATGCTGGTATTCGCACCGGTAGCGCCGGTAGACCGCGCCGCCTTTTTCATCATTGCCGTTCCCGCAGTTCCCGTCTTCGTCTTTTCTCCGCTCACTCTGCCGGGCATCAATCACTTGATGGATCTGACGCACTATAAGTTCGCGTCCCTGGTCGTCTTGGCTCAGGTTCTCTTGTACGGCTGGAATTCCGCTGAGCGTCCCACACGTGGACTGCCGGTAGCTGCCATGATGGCCGTCATGTTCGTCGCCTACTCGATGGCTCTGACTGCGACAACGTATGGCTTCACAAGCGCGTTGAGATATGGGCTGGATCAGATCCTCTTTCTGATCTTGCCCGTCTTCGCCGTGGTCGTTGCGCTTCGCAAACCCGAGGACGTCGACAAATTCTTTCAGGCCATCCTGCTCGTCTCGCTGCTTCTGGCGACGGCCGCCCTCGTCAGCAGTTTCAAACGTTGGGACATGTACGCAGTCGGCGGCTATTTTCCGACCGATATCCGGGATGGCAGCGTCCGGATCAACGCCACCGCCGGAACCCATGCACTAGCTTTCCATCTGGCAGCCGGTTTCGTGGTGCTGGAGTATCTGCGGCGCCGGGTCCGGATTGGGTGGCTGTCTGTCAATATGATCCGCCTCGTACTGATCGCCGGAATGCTGACGACAGATTCGCGCGGAGCCTTGGCGGGGCTCGCCGTTGCACTGTGTGTCTATACGCTTTTCGTTTTGCGCAGCCGGTATTTGCGGGGGCTTCTTTTCGCGGGGCTGTTGGCCGCCGTCTTCGGCGGGGCGGTGTGGCTGGCCCAAGGTAACGTGGATTCCCTGGACCGGCACGGCACGTTCGCCTACAGGCAGGAGCTTCTCTGGACATCGCTGGACTACATTGCCCGTCATCCCCTTTTCGGCGACCGCCACTTTCTCCAAAGCGGGCACTTCGATCATTTGTTGCAAGGGCAAGGCATTATCGACATCACAAATCTCTACCTCCAGATAGCTCTCAGATTTGGACTGGTCGGGCTGGCGCTCTTTGCGGGGCTCTTCGTGGTTCCCTTTATCAAGTCCGGAGTGAGCCTTCTGCCGATGCGGCAGGCCCGCACCACCCTGAGCATCGACAGCGGAACTAATCCTTCGCGCGACGAAATCTGGTTCCACGCCATGGCGGCGACCGTTGCAATGGGCGCAGGCTGGCTGTTTCTCGTCGCCACCACCAGCGATGCCGGCCTCAGCATGTATCTGGGAACGATTCTCGCGGCTCTATGCTGTGCCCTTCAACGCGTTCGCCCGGCGGAAAGCCACGCCAAAGCTCGTGAAAGCAAACGGCCAACACGGTCCCGCACGTCGTGTGGATCCGCAGTATTTAGTGACAACCCAACCATGGGCGATCGGATTACCTGAACATGTTGAAATATGCGCGAATTCACACATTCTATAAATTGTTGAAGCCGTATCAAGAGCGTGCCCGGCGGGCACGCATGGCAGATTTCGTTCGCATTATGCAGCCTAAGCCAAGCATGCGAATACTAGATATTGGCGGCACCCCCGAAATCTGGCGCTACGTCAGCGTTCCGCTCCATATCACACTCGTAAATCTTGAGCACCCCACCCAAGAACCCCCAGCTTCAACCCAGCACAATTTCACTTTCGTAATCGCAAACGCATCCTTGCCACTCAACTTCGAAGAATCTCACGACATCGTCTTCTCGAACAGCGTGATCGAGCACGTCGGCGACGCTGCACGGCAAAGGGGGTTCGCAGATAATATTCTCAGGAGCGGTTCCAGCTATTGGGTGCAGACACCGGCAAAATGGTTCCCTGTGGAGGCGCACACCGGAATGCCATTCTGGTGGTTCTATCCCGAAAGACTTCGGCAGAGGTTCATTTCCAGCTGGAAGCAGAAGCTGCCTGCATGGACCGAGATGATCGACGGCACGCGTCTGGTCGAATTAGAGAACTTACAGTCTCTATTTCCTGACGCCCATATCCATGTCGAAAAGTCTTTGGGTATAGTAAAATCTTATACCGCGTATCAAAACAAACCCAAATGACGGGGGTCTGGAGGAAAAGCGGACTTCTTCCATCTGTTGCGGGAAGCCGGGAAGAGCCGATCGCCCAGGTTCACTCTCCCGCAATTTACCATTTTGGTCCTGTAGAGGTCTTGATCATTTGGGATAGTTCTATCCCATCGGTTGGGATTTAAGTCTTGAAGTCTCCATAGAGCGAAAATTCTCGATAAACGGGCGGCCGAGTCGCATGGTCTGAGATCTATGTTATGCTTGGAAAAATCATTCGTCCCGTGAGAGGTGGACCAACTTCACAGGGGATCAGCGAGTGGGCTGGGCTTCTCCGAAGAGAGAAAAGTTTCGGACATGAAAAAGGCTATGAGACGCAGGCAGACGATCCTTGCAGTCGTTTCAATTCTGTCTATCGGTGTGACGATTGGTGCGCATAGCGTCGCCATAGCCGATGAGGCGGTCTTCTTGGCGAAACTGGAGGCCTCTCGATTGACGGGGCCAGCCCCTCTTGCCGTCATGTTCGATGCCACAGGAACGCAACTAGACCCTCCGCTCGATTCATTTCGCGAGGTGCAATACAGCCTTGACTTCGGGGACGACCGGGGCCTGAAGTGGGAGCATTCAGGCAAGCCTAAGAATACGCAGACCGGTGGACCGCTGGCCGCGCACGTATTTGACCTTCCGGGAAACTATACGGTGCGCCTGAGAGCAACTGCGCCGGATGGTCGAACGTCAGATGTTTCGCTTGTCATTGCGGTCGAAGATCCCGATCGTGTGTACCCGGGCGCAAAGACCGTTTGTGTATCTCCGTCCGGGCAATATTCAGGCTGCCCCCCGAAGGCGGCGCGCGAGACGCGACTGCCATTCAGTTACGGCGGCAAGCGCGTATTGCTAAATCGCGGTGAAACGTTCGGGGTGGTTGCGATCAATCGCAACAGCGACAATGTCATAATCGGTAGCTACGGCAGTGGCCCGAAGCCGGCAGTCTCGCAAGTCGTCATCAATAGCGGGGCATTAAATCAAAGATTTGCGGATGATCTTGTAGTTATGGACATTGCCATAATGAACGGCATAGCACATCAAGCGTCAGGATCACGCTATCTCTTCTACCGAAATGAAATGACGTTGAGCGGCGGCGTCAACTCGATTGATATCGGGGGCGCCCTTGACTATTACGCGGAACGCCACCCAGAAATCCAGTTCTACTTTCCTAGAGAAATTTTTATTGTCGAGAACAATATTCGCGGCCAGGCCGGCAATGATGAGAAGCCGTTTATCAATGTGGCTTTGAGCGGAGCGTATATCGCTCTGTTGGGAAATGACATAAGCCGATCTCAGGAGCACACAGTACGCATGTTTGCTGTGCACAAAGGATTTGTAGCCCACAATGCTATCAGGGGCATATCCTATGGCACTGGCCCGGACGGCAGCGGCGTCTCTATTAGGCACGCGTTGAAGGTCCATTCAGCCGGCATCCTGCCGTTCTCTGATGTCTGGACGCCAACAAATCGAAAATGGGCTACGAGACATCTTGTCATTGCAAATAATCAGATGGGCGATGTCGAAGATAACGGTTCTTTTACTGTGAAGATAGCACCGCAAAATTACGATGACGGCACAATAGAAGGAATAGAAGATGTAATACTGGAAGAAAACACGTTTTCGAGGGGTGCGCACACCAACACCGAGGCTCAAGTCGTTGGTCGGCGGGTGACAACGAGGGGGAATGTCCGTGCGGACGCAGGTGTCCCAGTCCTTAATGTTGGTCGACCATCAGCGAGTTTCCCTCCCGAGTGGCACGGACCTTATTTTTTGCAGTGAGGCCGTCCAAATAAGAGTGAGTAGCATGAGTCTAATATCAAGGGCTATCGCTAATCGGTTGCGGACGGTGTTTGGGCCGCAGTTGGCCGCAGCCAAAATTCAGATACTCCAGGAAGAGGAGTGGGACATTTGCGAAACGCCGGTCGTATTTATGGACGGAGAATTAGAGAAGGCAACCGCTGGCGCTCCAACGTCAACTCTGCGACAGGAAATAGAATTTTGTCTCGCAAAGCGAGTCCGTCACGATGCCGTTGTGCGTTATACGTTTTGCGATTGTTTCGTGCATCGAGCCGGATTTGAGGCAGGAGGCTCTGCTCACAGGGTTGGAAAATTTGATTACGCAGATGCGGTTGCTGTGCCCGAAAAAAAAGAGGCGGCAACATACTGTATGACCAGCGTCGTAAGAAAGTATTTCGGACACTGGCTGCTGGATGGCTGCGCAACGGCGCTTTTGTCCGGGCAAGGAAGTGAAGTGTTTCTTGACGAAAGGCCGGACTGGCCGCACACATCGGAGTACCTCGCTGCATTCGGATGCAAAGTATTGCCAAGCGGTGTTTATCGCGTTGGTGAACTGGCCTTCATTCAAGATCATAGTCAGGGCTCACTCAAGCGCGCCCGCTACCGGGAAATGAGACGAAGGGCCCGTGAAGAATTTAATCAAGATATGCGGGGTCCGAAGGCTGTATTCTTGAGGCGCGGAAGGACCGGGGTAGCTAGATTTCTCGACAACGAAGATGAAGTGCTTGCGTGGACTGCAAGGGCTGGTTTCCATGTAGTCGACCTGGCCGCAGCATCGGCCAGGGAGATATTTAACTTGGTGAAGGACGCGCAAATAGTTGTTAGCGTAGAGGGAAGTCACCTGAATCACCTCTATATGGCAATGGAAGAAAGAACAGGCATTTTGACTATTATACCATCGGATCGTTTTACCATGACTCAACTAGGGTACGCCCGTGCGATAGGCGTTCGGTACGGGTTTGTAGTGGCGAATAAAACGTCAATTGATGGTTATACCGTGAGTCCCGAAATAATTCTTCGAACCGTAGACAAGATGCGCATTTGAGTTGGTCAAATTTTGACTCGGTTCGGAAGTGGAGCGCATCAATCGGCGATGCGAGTGTGTCGAATTAGGTCGCTGAGCGTACTCGGTCGATCAGTAGCCACGATTTGGGTGGTCGCAGTGCCTCGCGGGCGACCCGCTGTCCAAGTAGACCTCGGAATTGCGCTTCGTCTACGATCGACGCCGCTCGCACACCAACCCTAGGGGGCTCTTGCCCGCTCACCCTGGAAGCCGGTCCGCTAGGGACCCGAATGTCTAAGAAAGTTAATGGGTTCAGTTGCAGATAACGGTGGCCCCCTCTACGTGTTTGGCACGGGCGGGGCGGGCGCAAGCGGGCACTTGGCATGAGAGCGCCGCTCTGGCTTCCCTCGCGCCCCAATGAGCAGTGGAGTCTGGACTTCGTCTCCGACTGCCTGACGGGCGGGCGACGGTTCCGCATTCTGGAGATCGTCGACGACTGCACGCGAGAGTGTCTGGCGCTGGTCGCCGACACATCCCTATCGGGAGCCCGCGTCGCGCGCGAATTGGATGCCGTGATAGCGCGGCGGAGAGCTAGGCCCAGAACCTGGGTCTCTGACAACGGCTCTGAACTCACCAGCATGGCTATCCTGAAGTGGAGCAAGGCCAACGGCGTCGACTGGCACTACATCCAGCCTGGCAAGCCGCAGCAGAACGCGTTCGTCGAGAGTTTTAACGGGCGGCTACGCGACGAGCTCCTCAACGAAACGCTGTTCTCGACGCTGGGCGAAGCGCGAGAGCTGCTGGCGGCCTGGCGCGACGATTACAATCGTGTCCGGCCCCACTCCGCTCTCGCCAACCGTACACGGGAAGAGTTCCACGACCACCATCTGTCCCTTGCCGTGACGAACGATCAGGTCCAGAAACTGAGCCCAGGACTCACACTCTGACTGGAGGAGAGAAGGGTCTCAGGTCACGGCGAAGAAGCGCTCGACGAGGTTGAGCCACGACGCGCTGGTCGGCGTGAAGTGCAAATGGAAGCGCGGATGTTTCAAGAGCCAAGCCTTTACCTCGGGCGTCTTGTGCGTTCCGTAGTTGCCGAGCACGAGATGAATGTCGAGTGGCGTTCTTACGCTGCGGTCGATCCGACGCAAGAAGTGAATGAACTCCTTCGCGCGATTCCGGGGCTGGCACTCGCCGATAATCCGGCCGGTCCGCGTGTCGAGGGCGGCAAACAGCGTGGTCGTGCCGTGCCGCTTGTAGTCGTGCGTCATCGTTGCGGCGCGACCCTTCTTCAATGGCAAGCCGGGTTGGGTGCAGTCGAGCGCCTGGATCTGGCTCTTTTCGTCGACGCAGAGAACGAGTGCGCGATCGGGCGGATTGTCCGACATCAGCACCTGTGAGACTAAACTAGCGGCTTGAGGGACGGAGGATTTCGGGCTCAT
>VYKW01000144.1_pt1 | contig 31841 bp, 32 predicted proteins | sample 5114451 | NCBI WGS metagenome assembly VYKW01 (sample SAMN12291784, study PRJNA351875) | freshwater metagenome | isolation source: freshwater lake | place: USA: Michigan, Gull Lake | collected 2013-08-08
GATCGCGCGGGCGATCGCCAGCCGCTGGCGCTCGCCGCCCGACAGCAGCGCGCCGCGTTCGCCGATGATCGTGTCGAGGCCACGCGGCATGGCAGCGACCCGCTCGGCCGCGCCGGCAATGGTCAGCGCATCCATCAGCATCGCGTCGTCGATGGCGGTATCGCCCCAGTCGAGATTGCGGCGGACGCTGTCGTGAAACAGGAACGCGTCCTGCGGCACATAGCCGATCGCGGCCCCCCAGCCGCCGGGCGGCAGCAAAGCGCCGCCGACCGTCACCGTCCCCGCTTGTGGAACGAGTAGGCCGGAAATGAGGTCGATCAATGTCGTCTTGCCGCCGCCTGAGGGGCCGGCAATGCCGACCAACTCGCCCGGCGCGATCTCCAGCGACACATCGGCCAGCCCCGCGCCCGATGGATGGCGGTAGCTGACCGAATCGAGGACGATCGGCCCCGGCGGCAGCGCCACCGCACCGGCGCGCGCGTCATGCGCGTTGCCGAGTTCGATCAGTGTCGCCTGCACCGCGCCATAGCTGGCGCCCAGATGGAGCAGCTGTTGCGCCGACTGCTGCAGCTGCATCGCGAGCGGGGCCATGCGGGAAAAGATCAGCGCGAGGACGACCAGGGTAGTCGGCGCTACCTGCAACAGCACGCCGCCCGTCATCACGCCCGCTGCGGCAAAGGCGGTGCCGATGCCGAACCAGGTCCGCGCGGTCGACTGCACCACCATGAACCCGCGCTGTTCCCCCGCCGCTGCGCGCTGCGCCGAATCGAATTCGGACGCGAAGCCGAGACTGGCGTCCTGCGCCGCAGACGCCTTGAGCCCGCTCAGGAACGAGGTGGAGCTACCCATCAGCGCGCGATTCTTGTCGACCATCCGCGCGCCAAGTGCGGCGCTGTTACCGCTGCGCCGGTTCACCAGGAGGGCGAGCAGGGCGAGCCCGCCGAGCGCGGCGATCGCGAACAGCGGGGCCAGCGCCAGCGCCACGACGAGCTGGATGACCAGCATCGCAACGGCCACCAGCGACATCGAGATGTAATGGGTCGCGACGCCGATCCGTCCGATATCGCTGGTCAGCAGGCTGGTGATCCGCGCATGCTCCACGCCCGCCAGTCGCTCCCACGGCGCCGATGCCAGCGTGTTGACCACCTTGCCGCGCAGATCGAGCGTATAGGCGGTCTGGACGTCGAACAGCGTCATGTCGCGCTGGCGCAGCACCAGTGCACGCACCACCATCACCGCCACGAACACCACGACCAGCGCTGCGAGCCGTGAGTTCGGATCGCTGCCTAGCCAGCCGGGAAGCCAGGCCAGCGCATTGCCCGGGGTAACGATCAGCCCGATCAGCGGGACCAGCAGTGCGAGGCCCAGCCCTTCGAGCACCGCGCCCGCCGCGACCCAGGCGACGGCGACCGCGCCGCTGCGCCCCGCCTGGCGGACCAGGTTGGCAGCAAAGGCAATCGTCTGCCGTCCGGCAGCGGCAGCAGTGGGCGGTGCGGAAACGCTCATGCCGGTGCTTGTGCCGCGCTTTGCGCAAAGGGCAACCGACTTTGCACGGCGCGGGCTAGAAACGGGCGTTACACTGCGCCAATAGGGGGCACGCCAACCGGAGATAAAGACCCATGAAGACCCGTGCCGCCGTTGCGTTCGAGGCGAAGAAGCCGCTCGAAATCGTCGAGCTGGACCTGGAGGGGCCGAAAGCCGGCGAAGTGCTGGTCGAAATCATGGCAACCGGCATCTGCCATACCGACGCCTATACGCTCGACGGGTTTGACAGCGAGGGGATCTTTCCCAGCGTGCTGGGGCATGAGGGCGCAGGCATCGTGCGTGAGGTCGGCGCGGGCGTGACCAGCGTGACGCCGGGCGACCATGTCATCCCGCTCTACACCCCCGAATGCCGCCAGTGTAAGTCGTGCCTGTCGGGCAAGACCAACCTGTGCACCGCGATCCGCGCGACCCAGGGCAAGGGGCTGATGCCGGACGGCACCACGCGCTTTTCCTACAAGGGTCAGCCGATTTATCATTATATGGGCTGCTCGACCTTCTCGAACTTCACCGTGTTGCCGGAGATCGCGGTCGCCAAAATCCGCGAAGACGCACCGTTTCAGAGCAGCTGTTACATCGGATGCGGCGTTACCACCGGGGTCGGCGCGGTCATCAACACCGCCAGGGTGCAGGTCGGCGACACTGTCGTGGTATTTGGCCTGGGCGGCATCGGGCTCAACGTGATTCAGGGCGCACGGCTGGCCGGGGCGAAGCAGATCATCGGCGTCGACATCAATCCCGACCGTGAGGAGTGGGGCCGCCGCTTTGGCATGACCGACTTCCTCAATTCACGCGGCATGAGCCGTGAAGATGTCGTGGCGCGGATTGTCGCGATGACCGATGGCGGCGCGGACTATACGTTCGACGCCACCGGCAACACCGAAGTGATGCGCATCGCGCTCGAGGCATGCCATCGCGGCTGGGGCACCAGCATCATCATCGGCGTGGCCGAGGCCGGCAAGGAAATCGCCACCCGCCCGTTCCAGCTGGTCACCGGCCGCAACTGGCGCGGCACCGCATTCGGCGGGGCCAAGGGCCGCACCGATGTGCCCAAGATCGTCGACATGTACATGACCGGCAAGATTGAGATCGACCCGATGATTACCCATGTCATGGGGCTCGAAGACATCAACAAGGGGTTCGACCTGATGCATGCCGGGGAAAGCATCCGCAGCGTCGTCGTGTTCTGAAACAAAACTAGGGGAGAGGAAGCCATGTTCAGCCACATCATGCTCGGCGCCAATGACGTCGATGCGTCGAAGGCATTTTACGACGCCACGCTCGGCGCATTGGGCGCCCGCGCCGGGAGCGTCGATCCCAAGGGCCGCGCCTTCTACATGCACAATGGCGGCATCTTCATGCTGAGCAAGCCGCTGGACGGTGAGCCCGCCTGCCACGCCAATGGCGGCACCGTCGGCTTTGCCGCGACCAGCCCGGAGATGGTCGATGCCTGGCACGCGGCGGGCCTTGCCCATGGCGGTACCGCGATCGAGGATCCGCCGGGCATCCGCGAAAATGCGTTCGGCGCGCTCTACCTCGCCTATCTGCGCGATCCGGCGGGGAACAAGGTCTGCGCGATGTACCGCGTGCCCAAGGCGGGCTGACGACGCATGGGGATGGAGACGGTTTCGACCAATCGCGCGCATGGCGGGACGCAGGGCGTCTATCGGCACGACTCGACCGCGACCGGCACGCCGATGACCTTTTCGGTCTTCGTTCCCGACCATGCGGAGGGGGCGAAGCTGCCGGTGCTGTGGTATTTGTCGGGCCTCACCTGCACCCATGCCAATGTTACCGAAAAGGGCGAGTATCGCGCGGCCTGTGCCGAGCATGGCGTGATCTTCATTGCGCCTGACACCTCGCCGCGTGGCGACGATGTGCCCGACGACGACGCCTATGATTTCGGCAAGGGTGCGGGTTTCTATGTCGATGCGACGCAGGAGCCATGGGCCGCCAATTACCGGATGCGGTCGTACATCGAGGACGAGCTGCCCGCGCTGATCCTGCGGGAATTTGCGATGGCGGACTTGGGGCGTCAGGGGATCACCGGGCATTCGATGGGCGGACATGGCGCGCTGACCATCGGGTTGCGCAATCCCGACCGGTTCCGCTCGGTCAGCGCCTTCGCACCGATCGTCGCACCGTCGCAATGCCCCTGGGGCGAGAAGGCGCTGGGCGGCTATCTCAGCGACGACCGGGCGGCGTGGCGGCAGCATGATGCGGTTGCGCTGATCGAGGATGGGGCGCGGCTGCCGGAATTGCTGGTCGATCAAGGGGACGCCGATGCGTTCCTGACCGCGCAGCTCAAGCCCGAACTGCTGGCGGCGGCATGCCGGGACGCCGGGATCGACCTGACCCTGCGGACGCAGGAAGGCTATGACCATAGCTATTACTTCATCTCCAGCTTCATGGCCGACCATGTCGCCTGGCATGCCGATCGGCTGAAGCGGTGACCCAGCACTTCGACGCGGTCGTCATCGGGGCGGGGCATAACGGGCTGACCTGTGCCTTCTACCTCGCTCGCGCCGGCCTCAAGGTCTGTGTGGTCGAGCGGCGCGACGTGGTCGGCGGGGCGGCGGTGACCGAGGAGTTTCATCCCGGTTTCCGCAACTCCGCGGCCAGCTACACCGTCAGCCTGCTCCAGCCCAAGGTCATCGCCGACATGAAGCTGGTCGAGCGCGGCTATCGGGTGATCGAGCGGCCGGTGTCGAACTTCTTTCCGCTCGACGGCGATTACCTGAAGCTGGGTGGCGGGGCGGAGCGGACCCGGGCGGAGTTTGCGCGGTTTTCCGCCAAGGATGCCGCAGCGCTCGATGGTTATGAGGCGGCGCTGGAGCGGGTGGCGGACCTGTTGCGGAGCATGGCGCTCAAGACGCCGCCCAATGCCGGGGGTGGGATCGCTGCACTGCTGGCAGCGGCGGCGCAGGGTCGGGCCGTCGCTTCGCTGCCGATCGAGGGGCAGCGGGATGCCCTTGCCCTGTTCGTTCAATCTGCGCGCGAATTTCTCGACGGGTGGTTCGAGAATGATCACGTCAAGGCGGCGTTCGCATTCGATGCGGTGGTCGGCAACTATGCCGGGCCGTCGGCGGCGGGGTCGGCCTATGTCCTGCTGCACCACGTCTTTGGCGAGGTGAACGGCAAGAAGGGGGCATGGGGCCATCCGGTCGGGGGGATGGGCAGCATCACCCGGATGATGGCCGAGGCAGCGACCCAGGCCGGGGCGGTGATCCGGCTGGAGGAACCGGTCGACCGGGTGCTGACCGACAAGGGTCGTGCCGTCGGGGTCAAACTGAGCAGCGGCGAGGAGATTGCGGCGAAGACCGTGGTCGCCAATGTCGGCCCTGCCCTGCTGTTCCGCAAACTCGTCGATCCTTCCGAATTGCCGGCCGATTTCAACCGCCGGATTGCCGGGTTCAAGACTGGATCGGGCAGTTTCCGGATGAATGTCGCGCTGTCCGAACTTCCCGATTTCACCGTCCTTCCCGGCACGGATGCCGAACACCACCGCAGCGGCATCATCATCGCGCCGACCATGGACTATATGGACAAGGCCCATGAGGACGCGGTCCGCTATGGCTGGTCGAACGCGCCGGTGGTGGAGATGACCATTCCCTCCACCGTCGACGACACGCTCGCCCCGCCGGGTTGCCATGTCGCCAGCCTGTTCTGTCAGCAGTTCGCCCCCACCCTTCCCAACGGTCGCAGCTGGGACGATGAGCGCGAGGCGGCGGCGGACGACATTATCGACACGGTGACGCAGCACGCCCCCAATTTCCGCGACTCGATTATCGCCCGGCAAATCCACTCCCCCACCGACCTCGAACGCAAATTCGGGCTGGTCGATGGCGACATTTTTCACGGCCGCATGTCGCTCGACCAGCTCTGGGCGGCGCGGCCGGTGCTGGGGCATGGCGATTACCGCAGCCCGATCACCGGCCTGTATCTGTGCGGCGCGGGCACCCATCCCGGCGGCGGGGTGACCGGTGCGCCGGGGCATAATGCGGCGCGGGAAATCCTGAAGGATCGCAGCGTGTTGGGCAGATTGCTGCGGAAGTAGTTTTCCTCAGTCGAACACCGCTTCGTAGCGCACCGCGCCGGATTTCGGTTCGCGGCTGCGGGGCACCAGGAACAGGCACATGCGCCCGAAACTGGGGTGCGAGAGCCAGTAGAGCCCCTGCGGCAGCGACGCGCCGGCGGGGCCGCGCAGATACATCGAATAGGGCATGCGCCACGCGGTGGAGGTCGCGCGGGGACGCTCAGCCCGCACCTCTTCCAGCGTCAGTTCATGCGCCGGGCCAACGATGCCGCCGACCAGAAATACATCGCCGATCGCCGCGCAGGCATGCTGCGCGCTGGGCAGCGATAACGAGGGACGGGTGCCGGGCATCAGCGGCAAAAACCCGAATCGACGGGGCGTGAGAACGCGGCGCAGGCCATGACCTGGAGGCTCCATAAACTGTGGAAGGCCGGACTCACCCCTCCGGACATGGACAGGATTATGCGTGAAATGAGTAGGCATACAAGCCGGGGATTTTGCGGATCGGCAGGTTAACCATGCGGCCTGTCGCATCGGACGGGCGGGTCGCGGGGCGACGTGACGGATGCTGGACGCGGAAGCACCGACGAAGCTGACGAGAATTAGGGGGTATGCGGACGACGCGACGGGTTTGCGACCGTAAGCGGCCCGGATCGCGACTGGCTGACACCCGCTCCGCGACCGCCGCGCGACGGTGGCGCGACAGGTGCGCGACACTTGAGCGACTGGTGGACGACCGTGTGCGACCGGAAGGCGACCGCGCGGCATCATGGTCGCGCCACCGGGGCGACGGGGGCGCGACTGGTGGTGTCCGCAGCAGGACCGCGCGGGGCGAGCGGATCGGGCGCGAAGGGATCGGCGAGCCGCGCGGCGTGGAGCTTGAGCGCGTGGTTCCAGTGATGGTCGAACGGGGTTCCGGCGAGGCGGTTGCGTAGCGCATGGGCGCTGGAGCGCGACATGCCGGCGGCGCGGGCCGCAACGGCAATGCTGCCGGTTTCGACGAGCGCGGTGAGGAAGACGCGCTGGCGAGCGGGGGTCCAGTGGTTGCGCGGGGCGCTGGTGGTTGGTTGGTCGGGGTGCATCGACTCGGCTCTGGTTGGTTTGAGTCGATTCAGTTGACCTATTTGGTTCGTGTAGGAAAGGGGTCACGTTATCGCTTTACAGCGACTATGATCGCGGCATCTTATTGCCAATGCGCCGCGTCCCCTCCATCGTCGTTCCTGGGCACCCCGACTATGAGGAATTGCGCAGAATTGAGGCGATTGTCGCAGAAAAAGCTGGTGGATTAACTCGGCTAGTTACGGACTTCCCTCCAGCTATCCGCCGCGTGATTGACGGGATCATCGACCCAGTAAGCACGGGCCGAACGCGCTTTCAGCATTTGGACAATGTAGAGAAAACATTCATCGGTTTAAAAATTGAGCATGTTCTCCGCGATATGCTCGATGTGCCGAAAGGCCTACGCGATCTCGTCGTCGATGGGATGGATGTCGACGTCAAAAACACCGTTCGCGATACTTGGATGATCCCGCCTGAGACCTTCAGAAAAGAAGAACCGTGCATTCTGATCGCCTCGGAGGAGGCCACCAATCTTTGTTGGCTCGGACTCTTCTTTGCTCGTGACGGATATCTCAGCCCAGGCGCCAACAGGGATGGAAAGCGGTCGGTATCGGCAGCCGGCTGCCGTAACATCTGGTGGATTATTGAAGCGGGAAGCTATCCGCGAAGCCGGTGGCTTGATATCGATATGGAACGCTTCCGTGTTCTCCGTAAGGTCAAAGGAGGCACAAAACGCGCCTGCCTCTTCTTCTCAGAGAACCCGAACCGAGTCGTGGACCGGTCGGTGATCCAAGCTCTGTTGCATGACCAAAAGGACTATATGAAGCGGCTCAGGAGCAATGGAGGAGCACGCGATGTCCTCATGCATAAGGGCATCGCGCTACTGTCAGGCGCGTATGATTCCGCACTCTTGAAGCATTTGGGCTTTGCGAATATTCAATCCGATGAATGGGTTGCAGTGAACCCGACCTCTGCAACGCAAGAGGCAACTCTGAGGTCAGCAGGCGCTATCAAGTAAGTGGGCCGCGCTCATTCAAGCCGCAAATTGGAGCCGTCGGCTTGCCTCCAAGGCAATCCTCAAACGGTTCGCAACCGCTCTAGCAACGGGGGGCGGAAAGGCATTTCCGACCTGCTGATATGCCGTCGTTTTGCGACCGAAGAATTGCCAGTGGTCGGGAAACCCCTGAATCCGGGCCACCATGCGGACAGTCAGGCGCGGCATACCTACGTAATCGGGACCAGGTGCCTCTTCAGCAATAGTGCGGCCTTCGACACCTAGCGATGCCCATGCCTTTCGCGCACGGGTCGGTCCAAGGTCTGGGCCGCCATGCTTCTTGGAGCCACCAACGACCGTCGGCGCAATATCGTTCGCACGCGCGGCCCAATCCTCTGCGCCCCGCCAGCCGTTGGCGGCCATGAGGTCCTTCAGGGTTGCACCGACGGTTGGAGGGTTATGCGGATGCACCTCCGGCCAATCGAACATATCGGTCAGATCGCGGCGCAGGGCCACAATGACCACACGCGGGCGCAGCTGCGGCACGCCAAAATCGGACGCATTGAGGAGCCTCCAATCGACTTCGTAGCCGAGTTTACGAAGCTGCTCCTTCAGATGCTTGCGATAATCCTCGAATACAGCGGACAGGAAACCTCGGACATTCTCGATCATCACAGCCTTTGGCTTGATTTCGTCGATCAAGCGAAGCGCTGCGGGAAACAGATTGCGCTCGTCCTTGTCGCCAAGCTGCTTGCCCGCCACTGAAAATGGCGGACAGGGCAGTCCAGCGGTGAGCAAGTCCACACCCTTGTAGGGCGTCCCATCGAACAGGTTCATGTCACCGGTGATGACGTTCCAATTCGGCCGATTGAGTTCGAGCGTCTTGGCAAAATTCCGGTCAATTTCGACCAACGCTGCGTGGCGAAAGCCGGCTTGCTCAAGGCCAATCGCTTGACCTCCAGCGCCCGCACAAAACTCAATCGACTGCATCGTCACCGCTCCTTTGGCGTTTCGATGTTCTTTAAATGTTCAACCGTCGCGGTCAACAGATTGCCGCCGAAATGGAGGTTGTTGCGTCCGTTTTGGCGCCGCCGCCTACTCCGCCGCAACCGTCCCATCAAACAACCCGCCCTCAGCGGCATCCTCGTTTGCTGCCGGGCCGGCCTTTGCCTTCTGGCGCTTGTCGAACGAATCCCAGACCTCGTTCCAATTGCCCTTGGTCGCGCCCTTCGAATATTCGGTCGCGCGCTGTTCGAAGAAGTTGGCGTGTTCGACGCCGTTGAGCAGCGGGGCGAGCCAGGGCAGCGGGTGTTCGTCGATCATGTAGATCGGCTTGAGGCCCAGCTGGTTGAGGCGCCAGTCGGCGATGTAGCGGATATACTTCTTGATTTCCTTCGGCGTCATGCCGGGGACCGGGCCCTGTTCGAACGCCAGGTCGATGAACGCATCCTCCAGCCGCACGGTCGTCTGGCAGACGTCCATGATGTCGTCCTTCACCGCCTTGGTCAGGCAGTCGCGTTCCTTGCAGAAGGCGTGGAACAGGCGGGTGATGCCTTCGCAGTGCAGCGATTCATCGCGCACCGACCAGCTGACGATCTGGCCCATGCCCTTCATCTTGTTGAAGCGCGGGAAGTTCATCAGCATCGCGAACGACGCGAACAGCTGAAGCCCTTCCGTAAACCCGCCGAACATGGCGAGGGTGCGCGCGATATCCTCGTCGGTGTCGACGGTGAAGCGCTGAAGGTAATCGTGCTTGTCCTTCATCTCGCTATATTCGAGGAACATGCCGTACTCGCTTTCGGGCATGCCGATCGTGTCGAGCAGGTGGCTGTACGCCGCGATGTGCACCGTCTCCATGTTCGAGAAGGACGCGAGCATCATCTTGATTTCGGTCGGCTTGAACACGCGGCCGTATTTTTCGTGATAGCAATCCTGCACCTCGACATCCGCCTGGGTGAAGAAGCGGAAGATTTGCGTCAGCAGATTGCGTTCGTGATCGGTGAGCTTTTGCGCCCAGTCGCGGCAATCCTCACCCAGCGGCACCTCTTCGGGGAGCCAGTGGATCTGCTGCTGACGCTTCCAGAAGTCGAACGCCCAGGGGTATTCGAACGGCTTGTAGGTCTTGCGGGCTTCGAGAAGAGGCATGGGATCAGTCCTTGGACGCTGAAATCAGGAAAAGACGTAAAACAGATTGGGAACGATAATCGGCGACAGACACGCGATGCTTAGGACGGCGAACAGCACGCCCATTGCCCGAACATTGCCAGTGCTCTGGGCGGGGATCGGGCCACGCCCGACATAGGCTTGCGGCTGGATCAGCATATGGATGCCGGCGAGCAATAACATGAACATCCCGATCAGGACGATCAGGCCTCCGACAGTGAGAGTCCAGCGCACCATCATGCCCCACCCACCATGCTGGCCACCAGCGCAAAGCCGGTGAGGAACAGGCAGAGCGCGACCAGCATCGTGCCGGCGATGCGCAGGGCGTAGGTGCCCTCAGGCGAGGCGGCGCGGCGGCGCAGCAGGGTGAGGCCCGCTGCGCCCGACGCGATGCCGATGCCGGCCTGAATGGCGAGCGCGCGCGTCACTGGTCGATCACCGTACCGCCGCGATCGCGGACCACGACGCGTTCCTTGATGATCACCTTTTTCCCGCGATTGGCGCCGACGCCAAACACGCAGATGCCGAGGAAATAGCCGAAATCATACCAGCCGCCATTGTTGGGAACGGCATAGACCGCGACGTCGGGGACGAACAGCGAGAGCACCCAGGCGACCGGGAAGATGAACCCGTGCCACAGCCCGAGCAAGAAGCCGGGCGCGGAGGGCTCGACCGCAGTGCCGACCTGCTGCGCGCAGGCGGCGAGGAGGGTGAGGCTGGCGAGGGCGAGGGCATTACCTATCCGGATCATTGCGCATCTCCTGCATCCTGTGGCGTCGCTAAGCGTTGGGCGGTCACGTCAAATAAAGGAACGCGATTATGGGACATGCCAGCAAGGTCCGCGAGCATATGGAAGTCATCGGCGCCGATGGCGTCCATGTCGGCACCGTCAAAAAGGTCGAGCATCACCGCATCAAGCTGACCCGCAAGGACAGCGGCATGGGCAGCCATGAGGGGCATCACCACTTCCTTCCGCTCGGCCTGGTGGCCGAGGTCGAGGGCGACACGGTCCGTCTGTCGGCCACCGCCGCCAACGCGCTCGCCTTCCAGGAAGAAGAGAGCGACGTCTGAACCCGCCGCGACCGGCGCGCGCCGCCGGTCGCGTCCAGCGCCCCTTCCCGCAAGGCGGGAGGGGGCAGCCGGACGACAGAGGCGACCTAGCTCCGCCACCTCACTGACACGCCAAGCATTCGTCGTAATCGGTCGATTCGCCCAGATCGAATTTGGGCGCGTCGATCGTGTTGTCGGCTTCTACGCCGCCCGCAAAGCCGGCGCGCTGCACCGATTTGCTGCGGAGATAGTAGAGCGACTTGATGCCGAGTTCCCAGGCGCGGAAGTGGAGCATCAGCAGGTCCCACTTTTCGACATCGGCCGGGATGAACAGGTTCAGCGACTGGGCCTGATCGATATAGGGCGCGCGGTCGCCGGCGAGCTCGAGCAGCCAGCGCTGATCGATCTCGAAGCTGGTCTTGTAGCAGTCCTTTTCCTCCTGACTGAGGAAGTCGAGATGCTGGACGCTGCCGCCGCGTTCGAGGATCGAATTCCACACCGCTTCGCTGTTCTTCGACTTTTCGATCAGGATCTTCTCAAGATACGGATTCTTGACCGAGAAGCTGCCCGACAGCGTCTTGTGGGTGTAGATATTGGCCGGGATCGGTTCGATGCAGGCGCTGGTGCCGCCGCAGATGATACTGATCGACGCGGTCGGCGCGATCGCCATCTTGCAGGAAAAGCGCTCCATCACGCCCATATCGGCGGCGTCGGGGCACGGGCCACGTTCGACCGCGAGCTGCATCGAGGCTTCGTCGACCTGACCCTTGATGTGCTTGAAGATCTTGCTGTTCCAGGTCTTGGCCATCGCGCCCTCGAAGGGCAGGCCGCGTGCCTGAAGGAAGCTGTGGAAGCCCATCACGCCAAGGCCGACGCTGCGCTCGCGCGCGGCTGAATAGGCGGCCTTTTCCATGCCGGGCTCGGCGCGGTCGATATAGTCCTGAAGGACGTTGTCGAGGAAGCGCATGACGTCCTCGATAAAGCCCTTTTCGTCCTTCCACTGATCCCAGGTTTCGAGGTTGAGCGAGGAGAGGCAGCAGACCGCGGTGCGCTCGTTGCCCAGGTGATCCTTGCCGGTCGGCAGGGTGATTTCCGAGCAGAGGTTCGAGGTCGAGACCTTGAGGCCCAGATCGCGGTGATGCTTGGGCATGTTGTTGTTCACGTGATCGGCGAACACGATGTACGGCTCACCGGTGGCGAGGCGGGTTTCGACCAGCTTCTGGAACAGCGCGCGGGCGTTGACCGTCGCGCGGACGCTGCCGTCCTTGGGCGATTTGAGATCCCAGTCCGCGCCGCTGCGCACCGCCTCCATGAAGGCGTCGGGGATGAGCACGCCATGGTGGAGGTTCAGCGCCTTGCGGTTGAAGTCGCCCGACGGCTTGCGGATTTCGAGGAACTCCTCGATCTCCGGGTGGCTGATGTCGAGATAGCAGGCGGCCGAACCGCGACGCAGCGACCCCTGCGAGATCGCGAGGGTCAGCGAGTCCATCACGCGGACGAACGGGATGATGCCCGACGTCTTGCCGTTGAGGCCAACCGGCTCACCGATGCCGCGGACATTGCCCCAATAGGTGCCGATGCCGCCGCCGCGCGAGGCGAGCCAGACATTCTCGTTCCAGGTGTCGACGATGCCGTTGAGGCTGTCGGGCACCGAGTTGAGGAAGCAGCTGATCGGCAGACCGCGACCGGTACCGCCGTTCGACAGCACGGGGGTGGCGGGCATGAACCACAGGCGCGAGATATAGTCGTAGATGCGCTGGGCGTGCGCGGCATCGTCGGCATAGGCCGACGCGACGCGGACGAACAGATCCTGGAAATTCTCGCCGGGCAGCAGATAGCGGTCGCGCAACGTGTCCTTGCCGAATTCGGTCAGCAGCGCGTCGCGCGAATGATCGACCTCGACCGGGTAGATGCGCGGGGCGACCGTCTTGGTATCGATCTTCTTCTTTGCCTTCACAGCCTTTTCGGGCGCAGCCGCCTTGGGCGCAACGGGCGTTTCGACGGTATCGGTCACAGTTTCACTCACGCTCGTTTCCTGACTGTCTCTGAAGTCCATCACTCGTCCCCTGCCCGTCCAATCATCACGACTCGGGGGCGGTGCCGATGGTGGCACCATAGCATCCGGCGCGGTGAGAACAAAACATGTCCATCCGGCCGTTTCAAGCGACGGAGAGTCACCCCGCGATATAGGATCGCGAGCGATGCTCCACCAGTGCTTGGGCTTGTCCCCCTGTGTGACCACTAGAGATTGTGCCAATCCGGCAGCAGAGGCAATACCGTAAATGACAGTTAAGGGACTCGGTTCGTCGCTGATATGACTCGGTTCATGGCACGTTTACCAGTGCCGGTGCGGCGCGACGCGCGGACCTTCCTCGCCTTTTCAGAATGCAAGAGAACGACGTGCGAACGCGGGAAATTTTTCGCAGGCCGATTCATCCACAGCTTTCTGAGATGCATGGGCTCCAGATATAGCGATCCCCGCCCGGACGGGCCGGACGGGGATGCCAAGAAGAAGGAAGAAGAAGACCCTCCCCAACCCCTCCCGCAAGCGGGAGGGGCTTCTTAGGAGCTGCGATCAGAAGCGACCGGTCAGTTCGATCCCGAAGAAGCGTGGCTCGGCCGGGATGAAGGTGGGGATACCGAACGCGCCGCCGGTGTTGCCAGCGTCGAGCAGATAATCCTCGTTCGACAGGTTGCGACCGAACACCGCCACTTCGTAGCGATCGTCGGCGAACGACACACCGGCACGCGCGTTGAACAGGGTGACGCCCGGCTGGCTGATCAGCGGATTGTTCGGGATCTCGAAGAAGATCTGCGAACGATAGGTGACGGTCGGGGTCGCGAAGACGCGGACGCCGCCCAATTCGGTGTTGAGCGTGAAGCCGCCCGCCGCCTGCACTTCGGGCTGGAGACGGAAGCGCGCGCCGGAGAAGGCGGGTGCGACCGAATTGCCCTTTTCGATCTTTGCATCGATGTAGGCGCCATTGGCGAAGACGGTCAGCCACGGCGTGGCGCGGACGCTGATTTCGGCTTCGACACCGAAGTTGCTGGCCTTGCCCGCGCTCTGCGTCACGGTGGTGCCGTTCGACTGGACCACGCTGACCTGGAAGCCGTCATACTTCTGATAATAGACGCCGAGCGTGCCCGACACCGGACCAACGCGGCCCTTGAGCCCGGCTTCATAGTTCCACACCTTTTCCTCGGCGACGAGGCTGAGGTTTTCGACCGGGCCGCCTGCGGTGGCGCGTGCCGACAGCTGGACCACCGGCGAACGGCGACCCTTCGACACGGTGGCGAAGACGTTGATGTCGTCGGTCGCGCGGAACAGGATGTTGAAACGCGGCAGCACCGCGTCGAAGCTGTCTTCGGCGTAGAGCGTGCGGCCGGCGGTGTCGACCTGACCCGGGATCAGCGACGCGCCACCCGACAGCTGCGAACGCGGCACGCGGGCGAAATAGCCCGAGCGGCGGGTTTCGGTGAGCCAGCGCACACCGGCGGTCAGCTCAAGCTGTTCGAACGGGATCCAGGTGCCGTCGGCGAACAGCGAATAGCTGTCATTGCGGCCCTGATTCTCGAACACCGAGCTGTAGGGGATCGAGGTACGCAGGCCGCCGGTGGCCAGCGCGGTTGCCTGCGCCGCAGTCACGACACCCGCCGAATTGACGCAGCCGAGGCCGGGGATGATGTTCGCCGCACACTGCAGGAAAATACCCTCTTCCGACGAGAAGGGCACGTTCTGGAAACTATCTTCGGCGAAGACGTTGAAGCCGAACGAGCCGCGGAACTGGTCGCTGGTGTAGGCGAAGCGGCTTTCCTGGCTCGCCTGCCAGCCCTTGGCGTACTCGGCAAACTCCAGATACCAGGCGGCCGAGCCGTCGGCGTCGAACACTTCGAGACTGTCGAATTCGCGATAGCCATTGACCAGCGTCAGCGACCAGCGATCGGTGATGTCCCAGCTGACCGTGAGGTTGGCGTCATAGACTTCACGGTTGAGGCCCAGCTTGTCCATCCCCAGCGCCGTCGCCGAGAAGGGCGAGCCGCCGAGATGCGCGACGCCGAACGGGTTGCCCGGGCCCGCCGTGGTCGGGAGCGCGCGCGAGATGAACGGCGTGCCGCTGTTGCGCTGCTGGTCATAGGTCAGGATCAGGTCAGCGCGGAACGCATCGCTCGGCTCGAAACGCAGCGAGCCGCGCACGCCGAGCTGGTCCTGCGCATAGAGATCGTCCTGATTGGCGGCGAGATTTTCGACATAGCCGTCGCGCTTCTTATATTCGAACGCGATGCGGCCACCGAACACGTCGGTGCCGGCATTGACGAAGCCAGCGACGCGCCAGGCGTCGAAATTGCCGTAGCTGGCGCTCAGCTCACCCGAGAAGCCGGCTTCCGGACGCGCCGAGATGATGCTGATCGCGCCGATCGTCGAGGCGGTGCCGAACAGGGTCGCCTGCGGACCCTTGATCACTTCGACGCGCTCAAGATCGTAGATCGCCTGGTACGACCCGCGCGAGCGCGAGATGTCGACGCCATTGTAATAGAGCGAGACGCGCGGCCCCTGCTGCGCCGAACCCGAGTCCGAGGTGATGCCGCGGATCACGATGCCGGGGTTGTTCGCGCTCTGCTCCTGCACGTTGAGGCCGGGGACATAGTTGGACAGCTCGTCCAGATCCTGCACGCCCAGCTCACGCATGCGCGCACCGCTGTTCGCGCTGATCGTGATCGGCACGTCGACGGCGCGCTGCTCGCTCTTCTGCGCGGTGACGATGATGTCGCCATCATAGCTCTCGGTCGCCGGAGCTGCCGGCGTTTCCTGCGCAAGCGCGGTGCCGGACACAGTGGTGAGCAGCGCCGCGATTGCGACGCCGGAAAGGCGCAATGCCATGATCGGATTCCCCTGAGTGATGTTGTCTTGGTGATCGCCCCCCTGCGCTCGATCTGTTGCAGTGCAACGCGATTTCGATGACGAAGCGGGGTGAGTTTGGTGACGATTTGGGGACATCGTTACGCGGGCGGTTCAGCGGATCGACAGGTTGGTGGATGGATAGGGTCGCGAGGAGACGTCCCATGCGCCTGTTGCTGATCGCCACCGTCCTGATTGCCACCCCCGCCGCCGCGCAGATCCGCGATCCGTCAGGGAGCAATGCGGGATGGCCTGCACCGCGTCCGGCGCTGCCCGGGGTGGCGCGCGACCTGCATCAGGTGGACCGGTCGATCCGCGATGCGCGCGATGCCGACAAATTGTCGCGCAAGGAAGCGCGGGAGTTGCGGCGGGAGAGTCGCCGCATCGCTGCGCTGGAGGAACGCTATGCCCGGGACGGATTGTCCGAGTCGGAGCGCGCGGGGTTGCAGGCGCGGATCGAGGCGTTGCGGAGCATTGCGAGCGCGCGGCGCAAGCCGTGATCCCGACATCGCTTGAGGGGCGTGTGACACGCGGCTAGCCTCGCTCCAAAGACGCCTTTGGAGATTGCGATGTCGCTGCTGTTCGTGTCGCTCGCCCTCGCTGCCGCACCGGTCGGCACGGCACCGTTGTCCAAGCCAGTGCCTGCGGCGGCCGAGGCCCAGATTGTCGAGCGGTCGATCGACGACCTTGCCGTCGATCTGGCGGCGGGGCGGACGAGCAGCGAGGCGTTGGTGCGCGCCTATCTGGCGCGGATCGAGGCGATCGACCGCAAGGGGCCGATGCTGCGGTCGGTGATCGCGACCAACCCGGAGGCGATTGCACAGGCGCGGATGCTGGATGCCGAGCGGCGCGCGGGCAAGCTGCGCGGGCCGCTGCATGGCATTCCGGTGCTGGTGAAGGACAATATCGATACGGTCGGGATGGCGACCACGGCGGGTAGCCTGGCGCTGAAGGACAATATGACCGGTCGCGACGCGCCGCTGGTCGCGCGGTTGCGCGCGGCGGGGGCGATCATCCTGGGCAAGACCAACCTGTCCGAATGGGCCAATATCCGCTCGACCCGGTCGATGAGCGGGTGGAGCGCGGTCGGCGGGCTGGTACGCAACCCCTATGCGCTCGACCGCACCGCGTGCGGATCGTCGAGCGGGTCGGGCGCGGCCACCGCCGCCAGCCTGGCCGCCGCGAGCGTGGGGACCGAGACCGACGGGTCGATCGTGTGCCCGTCGTCGATCAATGGGCTGGTGGGGATGAAGCCGACTTTGGGGCTGGTCAGCCGCACCCATGTCGTGCCGATCAGCCATAGCCAGGACACCGCCGGGCCGATGACGCGCAATGTGCGCGACGCCGCGCTGATGCTGACCGCGATGGCGGGGAGCGATCCGGCCGATCCGGCGACGGCACAGGCCGATGCCAAGCGGGTCGATTATGCCAAGCGGCTGGACGCCAATGGCCTGCGCGGGGTGCGTGTCGGGGTGCTGCGGCCGCAGAACCTGTCCCCCGATCTGGCGCGCGTGTTCGATGCGGCGCTGGAGCAGCTGAAGGCGGCGGGCGCGGTGCTGGTGCCGGTCGAGCGGCCGGCGACGCCGGGGATGGGCGCTGCGGAGTTCGCGGTACTGCTGACCGAGCTGAAGGCCGATCTCGACGCCTATCTGGCGACCACGCCCAAGACGGTGACTGCGCGCACGCTGGACGCGGTGATCGCGTTCAACAGCGCCAATGCGGCGCGCGAGATGCCGTTCTTCGAGCAGGAGATCTTCCTGGACGCGGCGAAGACCAAGGGGCTGGATGATCCCGCCTATCGCACCGCGCGCGAGACGTCGCTGCGGCTGGCGGGCAAGGACGGGATCGACGCGATGCTGGCCAAGGCGAATGTCGCACTGCTGGTCGCGCCGACGGCGGGCGCGGCATGGCCGTCCGATCCGGTGCATGGCGATCAGTCGGACGGCCCATCGGCGAGTTCGATGCCTGCGATCGCCGGATACCCGCATCTGACCGTACCGATGGGGCTGGTCGACGGATTGCCGGTGGGGCTGAGCTTCTTCTCCACCGCCTGGCGCGATGCGCAGGTGCTGAAGGCGGGATATGCGTTCGAGCAGCAGGCACGCGCGCGGGTGGCGCCGCGTTATTTGCCGAGCGTCGATGCGGGGCCGGGGCTGGACGGGGTGCGTTAGGTTTCGCCGCACCAGCTCATGCGACGCCCGCGATAAGGGCGCGCCAGGCCCTCGGCGATCAGCGTGTCGCCGACGCCGCGACCGTTGACCTCGACGCGGCGCAGCTTGCGGCCATAGCGGTCGGTGTCGCGGTCGATCGGGTGCAGCGTCACCGTGCCGCTGTTGAGCAACGCCTGTAGCCGCTGTGTCGCCGCCGCGCCGAGGCGGGCTTCCTCCGGGCAGCGCGCGGGGTGGGTTTCGGGGGTGTCGATATCGGCAATGCGGATCTTGTCCCCCGCCATCCAGAAGGTGTCGCCATCGACCACGCAGTCGCTGCCGCCGCCGCGATGGCAAAAGCCGAAACTGGCGCGGGCTGCAGGAAGCGGCTCGGCAGGCGCTGGGGTGGCGGCAGGGAGCATCGTCCAGGCGAGCCCGCCGACGATCCCGGCAAGCAGCGTCCCCGCCAGCTCACGGCGGCCGAAACTGGCGCGCCGATGCCGGCCACGGTGCAGATCCAGGGGGTGTTTCACGCCAGCGTCTCCATTGGAGACGATCTTAAAAGGCGTTGCTCATCAAATCCTTAACCGACGCATCCACCGTGGCGGCGAGTCCCGCCATAATGGAGGGAGGTTATGCGCCTTCGGCAGCGGCCTCGGCTTCGCTCTGGCGCAGCCGTTCGATGCGCTCGGGCCGCTGCGGGATTGGAACGGCGGGGTCGAGATGGATGAAGGTCGCACCGGTGGGGGCGAGCGCGGCGGCGACGCGGTCCTTCCATGCGGCGGGGATCGCGACATAGATGGGGGCGCCTGCTGCCGCTCCGGGCTTGATCGCGCGCGCGGCCTTTTCCAGTTCGATCAGGAAATGCTCGGGCGGCGCGAGCGTTGCGAGCGAAAGCCCCGAGGCGAGAGCCGCCTGTCCTTTAAGCTCGTCGCGGAGCCATTTCGCGGACTGGCTATAGCCCGTTGAGCGCGGATCTTGCAGGACAGCGGTCGCAGGGTATCCCTCCTCCCAATCGGGATCGATGCGGTAATAGGCCTCCCTCAAATAGTCATGCCAGTCGGGTTCGTCGGGCTTCGCCGGCGCGATAAGCGGCGCGAGGAACGCCGCCCGGCGCTCGGCATCGGCGACATCGTACGCCTTGGCAACGGCCAGCGCCTTGGCGAGCGCACGCTCCCATGCAGCGCCGGATGGCGGGACGGGGGTGCCGGAAGCGAGGTCGATCTCGACGTCCACATGTTCCGTCGCGTCCGCGAACGGCTCTTCGTCGGGGACGACAATGGCGAGGATCAGGCGCGCGCCGTCCGGCGACAGGCGATGTTCGCCGCCCCACCAGATCGAACTGATCGAGTGTGGGAGCGCGCGAATATAGGCGGACGGTAGCAGGTCGGCGAGCCCGAGTGCGCGGATGCGTTGCCCGTCCGCGCCATAGATCACCACGACATTGGGGCCGAAGCCGACCGACGCCCAATTGTCGAAGGTGACGACACGGTGACCATCATCCGCCACCAGCGCATGCGTCGGTGCCACCTCGTTCACCAGCGGCGCAGCCCAGACGCGGGTCCATTTGCCTGCCGCATCACGGCGTTCGAGCACCGCGCTGGCAGAGGTCGCGGTTTCGCCCTTCACCTGACCGGCGGGTTCCTTGTCGGCGACCTTGTCCTCGAAATAGCCAAGTTGCCCCCGCAGCTTGCGCGGGGTGACGTTCAGCCGGACGCCGCCATTGGCCGAGCTGTAACTCCTCGGTTGAGGCGGTCCCCAGCTGTCGGCGCGCACGGCGGGCGCGCCGAGCACCAACGCTGCAAACGCGAGCAGCAGGGCCGCCGATACCCGAATGGCATCACGCATTCGCAAGCCCGAGTTGCCACAGGATGAAGGCGTTTTCGTCCGCCGCTTCGCGCAGGCTTTCCCAGCGGCCCGATTTGCCGCCATGGCCCGCGCCCATATTGGTCTTGAGCACCAGGACATTGTCGTCGGTCTTGGTCGCGCGCAGCTTGGCCGCCCATTTGGCGGGTTCCCAATAGGTGACGCGGGGGTCGTTGAGGCCGCCGGAGATGAACAGCGGCGGGTAATCCTGTGGCTTGACGTTGTCGTAGGGCGAGTAGCTGCGGATCAGGTCGAACGCGGCCTTGTCGGTGATCGGGTTGCCCCATTCGGGCCATTCGCCCGGGGTGAGCGGCAGACTGTCGTCGAGCATCGTGTTGAGCACATCGACGAAGGGCACATCGGCGACGACCACGCCCCACAGGTCCGGATCGGAGTTTACGACCGCGCCCATCAGCTCGCCGCCTGCGCTGCGCCCGGCGATGGCGATGCCGCCCTTGTGGGTGTAGCCGCGGTCGATGAGCCCTTTCGCCACGTCGACGAAATCATTGAAGGTGTTGGCGCGCTTTTCCAGCTTGCCGTCGAGATACCATTGCTGGCCGAGATCATCGCCGCCACGGATATGCGCGATGGCAAAGGCGACGCCGCGGTCGAGGAACGACATGCGCGCGGTCGAGAAGCCGGGCGGTATGGCGTAGCCGTACGCGCCATAGGCGTAGAGGTAGAGCTTACCCGTGCCGTCGCGCGGAAAGTCCTTCGGATAGACGATCGAGCACGGAATATCGGTGCCGTCGCGCGCGGCGATGTGCAGCCGCTCGGTCGCACATTTCGACGCGTCATAGCCCGAGGGGATGATCTGGACCTTGAGCGTTTCGAGCGTGCCGGTCTCAAGGTCAAAGTCATAGACCGTCCCCGGCGTCACCATGGACTCGTAGCCGATGCGCAGCTTGTCGACTTTATACTCAGGATTGTCGCCAAGGCTGGCGACATAGCTAGCTTCGGGGAACAGTATCCGCGAGGGATCACCTCCATCATAGGGCCGGATATAAATCTGATCGAGGCCATCTTCACGCGCTTCCACGACGTAGAAATCTGCGAAGGTTGTTACGCCGGTGATGTAGATATTCTCGTGCGGCCCCCACACCGGTGTCCAGTCGCCTGGCGATGCGATACTCGCCATTGCGATCCGAAAATTCGGATGGGTGTCGTTGGTGTGGATGTAGAGCGTGCCGTCATGCTCCTCGACATCATATTCGCGGCCGGTCTGGCGCGGGGCGACCAGGATCGGTTCGGCGAGCGGGTTGTCGGCGGGGAGCAGGCGGATTTCGCTCGTCACATGGTCGCCGGTCGAGATGACCAGCCATTTGCGCGACTGGGTCTCGCCGACGCCCACGCGATAGCCTTCGTCATCTTCGTGATAGAGTTCGATGTCAGCCGCGACCGGATCGCCGAGCTTGTGCCAGCGGGCATTGTCGGTGCGCCACTGGTCGTTGGCGACGCCGTACAGAAAGCCCTTTGAGTCCGAGGTCCAGACGAGGTCCGAGAGGACGCCGGGGATCACGTCGGGGAGCAACTCGCCAGTGGTCAGGTCCTTGATCCGCACCTCGAACCGTTCCGAGCCATTGTCGTCGAATGCGTAGGCGAGATAGCGGTCGTCAGGGCTGATCGAGAAGCCGCCGAGCACGAAATATTCCTTGCCCTCGGCCAGCTCGGGTTCGTCGAGGATCAGTTCGGCGGGGCCGCCAGCAACGGGTTTGCGCCACCAGCGGCGATATTCGCCGCCCGTCTCGTGATCGGTCCAGTAGAGATAGGCGCCGTCCTTTTGCGGGACCGTGGCGTCGTCTTCCTTGATCCGGCCGCGCATCTCCTGAAACAGCGTTTCGGCGAGCGGCTTCAGCGGCGCCATCACGGTTTCCAGATAGGCGTTTTCGGCCTCGAGATAGGCAAGGACGTCCTTGTCCTTGACCTCCGGGTAGCCGGGGTCGCGCAGCCAATGCCACGGGTCGTCGATCGTTACGCCGTGGCGCTCATAGGTAAAGGGACGGGTGGCGGCGACGGGGGGCTTGGACTGGCTCATCCGGCCCGTCTAGCGCAGCGGCGGGTTGGCGCAAACGGTTGCCGTAACCGGAAGCGGCGCTAGGCTGCGGCGAAACACGGGAGGATCGAATGGGCAAGGCGATGCTGTTGGCGGCTGCGGGCGTGGCGCTGCTGTGGGGCGGGGCGGCGGAGGCGAAGGTTCGCTACTCCGCGACGATCACCCGGACCGCGCATGGCGTGCCGCATATCGTCGCGCAGGACTGGCGCGGGGCGGGCTATGGCGTCGGCTATGCCTATGCGCAGGATAATCTGTGCATGATCGCCGAGGAGTTCGCGACGGTGGCAGGCGAACGCTCGCTGCATTTCGGGCCCAAGAACAACTCGACGATCGGTTTCCAGAACGTCGACAATCTGTCGTCGGACCTGTTCTTTCGCTCCGCGGTCGATCTGCCGGCGTTGCGGCGCGGGGCCAAGGCGCAGGGGGCGGCGGCGCTGGCACTGACCGCGGGTTGGGTCGCGGGGTATAATCGCTATCTCAAGGATCTGGGGCCGGACAAGGTCCCCGCCGAATGTCGCGGCAAGGCGTGGGTGCGACCGATCACGGCGGACGACATGTTGCGGCTCAATGAGAAGCAGATGCTGCTCGCCAGTTCGCTCAACTTTGCGCCGGCCATCGCCAATGCGGTGCCGCCCGGGGGCGAGCCGGCGGCGAAGGTGAGCATGGCACTCCCCGACCCGGCAAAGTTCGAAGTGGCCAGCAATGGCTGGGCATTCGGGGGCGATGTCACCGCCAATGGCAAGGGGATGGTGATCGGCAACCCGCATTTCCCTTGGGCCGGGCCGAGCCGCTTCTGGCAGATGCACGTAACGATCCCGGGGAAGATGGACACGGCAGGGGTCGGGATTGCCGGGTCGCCCTTCCCCACGCTTGGTTTTAACAAGGACATTGCCTGGACGCATACGGTGACGGCGGCGCGGCACTTTACGCTGTACCAGCTGACGCTCGATCCGAATGATCCGACCGCCTATCTGGTCGACGGCAAATCGGAGAAGATGGTCGCGAAGGCCGTCACCGTGCCGATGCCCGACGGCGCGGCGCCGGTTACGCGGACGCTCTATTCAACCCGCTTCGGCGCGGTGATCGTGATCCCGCAGGCGATGGCGACGTGGACCAAAACCACCGCCTTCGCGATGCGCGATGCCAATGCGGGCAATCAGCGCGGGATCGGCACCTGGGTGCGGATCGCAACGGCGAGGAACGTCGGCGAGGTGCGCGCGGCGGTCACGGAGACGCTGGGCATTCCATGGGTCAACACCATCGTCGCCGACCGATATGGCGACGCGCTGCACGCCGATGTCACCGCCGTGCCGAACGTGTCGGCGGAGAAGGCGAAGGCGTGCGCGACGCCGCTGTCGCCAGTGGTCGCGCGCACCGCGATCCTGCTCGACGGGTCGAAATCGGCCTGTGCGTGGGATGCGGCGACGGGGACGCCGGTGCCGGGGCTGATGCCCGCCAGCGGTCAGGCGATCCAGCAGCGCCGCGACTATGTGGCGAACATGAATGACAGCTATTGGCTGAGCAATGCCGACCATCCGCACCGGGTGCTCTCGCCGATATTGGGCGAGGCGGAGAAGCCGGTTTCCTTGCGCACCCGGTCGGGGTTCATCGAAACCCGCGCGCTGATCGCGGGCGGCAAGGTCGATCACGAACGCGCCAAGGCGATGACCTTTGCCAATAAGAGCCATGCGGGCGAGCTGACGCTGAAGCCCCTGCTGGCGCTGTGCGCGGGCAAGGCTGAGGTGGCCGATGCCTGTGCGGCGCTGGGCAAATGGGACGGGCGGTTCGAGCTCGACAGCCGGGGCGCGTGGTTGTTCGACCGGTTCTGGGCAAAGGTCGCGCGTCTGCCCGGCATCTGGGCGGTGCCGTTCGACGCGAAGGATCCGATCCACACCCCGCGCGATCTGGTCACCAGCGGTGAGATGGGCGAGAAGCTGATCGCGGCGCTCAAGGCGGCGACGACGGAAGTGACCAAGGCGGGGATCGCGCTCGACGCGCGCTGGGGCGATGTCGCCTTTGCCCGGCGGATCACGGACCGCATCCCGATCCATGGCGGCGACGGCGCGCTGGGGGTGCTCAACGTGCAGATGATGGTGCCGGCGCCGGGCGGGGTCACGCCGCGCCACGGGTCGAGCTATGTCCAGGTGGTCGGGTTCGATGACGCGGGGCCGGTGGCGGACACGATCCTGTCCTACTCGCAATCACCCGACCCGCAATCGCCCTGGTATGGCGATCAGACGCGGATGTATTCGGCCAAGCAGTGGGTGCGCTTCCCGTTCACTCCAGCGCAGATTGCTGCGGCGAAGGTCGGGGAGGCGGTGACGATCCGCGAGTAGCCCCGCGACCGGGCGCTCACCGCCTTCGCTTCGCCGCAAGGCTATTGCATACTAATTCAGTAGGAATAAATTGGACAGCAAGGGAGCCGCCTTCGCTGGAGACTATGCATGTCCATTTTCTCACCGCACGACGCGCGATCGCCCGTCGTTCTGACCGTTCCCGGCCTTGGCGGGTCGGGGCCGTCGCACTGGCAGAGCCTGTGGGAGGTGTCGCGCCCCGATACCCGCCGGGTTGAGCTCGGCATGTGGAATACGCCGCACCGCAATGCCTGGGTCACCAAGCTGGATCAGGCGATCCGGGCGGTGCAGGGGCCGGTGGTGCTGGCCGCGCACAGCCTGGGTTGCCTTGCCGTCGCGTGGTGGGCGGAGCTGTCCGGGCAGACCTATGGCACCCCGGTCGCAGGCGCGTTGCTGGTCGCCCCGGCGGATGTCGATGGCGGCAACCACGCGGCGCTAAGTGCCTTTGCGCCGTCGCCGTCCAAGCCCCTGCCCTTCCCGTCGATCCTGGTCGCGAGCAGCGACGATCCCTGGGCGCGGATCGAGCATTCGCGCAACCTGGCCGCCAATTGGGGCAGCGTGTTTGTCGATGCGGGGCCGCAGGGGCATCTCAACGCCGACAGCGACCTTGGCTGGTGGTCTGAGGGGCAGGCGATGCTCGACCGGGTGCTGGACGCGGCGAGCGACCGGCACGGGCGTTCGCGCACGGTGGAGCGGCATGCGCTGCTCGCGGTGAATGCGTCCGACGCGGCGCAGCGGCATTATCTGGGGCGGGAATAATCCGGGCGTAGTGCTTATCCTCCCAAGCGGATAAGCGACGCTCAGCGCCTTATCGTCGCCCTCGTTTTCGCGGGGGTGACGAGCTTGTTTCAATCGACATTGTCCCACTTGAGTCGGCACGTCGCCGCAGGGTGGCGTCAGTCCGGGCTCACCACGCCGCCCATGCCGAGCCGCTTGCCGCGGGTGATGATCACCTTGTCGCCGAGCTTGGCCTGCGCGAATACGAGCTTGGCGAAGGCGGTGGGGACGCCGATGCAGCCATGCGTGGCGCGCCCCTCCTCAACCTCTGACCCGTGGATCGCGACGCCGTCCCAGGTGAGGCGCATCATATACGGCATCGGTGCGCCGTAGAGGTTCGAGATGTGGTGGACCTTCTTCTGCTTGATCTCGTGCACGCCGAGCGGGGTCGGCTTTTCGTCCATGCCGTAGAGGATCGCGGTCGCGCCGATTTCGTAGCCGTCGCGGAACACCGACATGGTTTGGGCTTCAAGGTCCACGGTGATCACCAGCGGGCCGTCGGCGGGGACGCCGTCGGTGTTCCAGTAATAGGTGCCGAAGCTGATCGGGCCGGGGATGTCGAGGATGCGCTTGACCGTCATCTGCGCTAGCGCCGGGGTGGCGGCAGGGATGGCGGCTGGCGCGGGAGTTGGTGCGGGTGCGATTGCAGGCGCAACGACCGGCTTGGGCACGGGCGCAGCTTTGACCGGCGCAGCGCTGCGGGCCGGCTCGGGCGCAGGGATCAACGCAGCCGCAGCCATCGCGCCGACGCCGAGCGCCGCCACGAGTCCCGTCCGCACCATCCATCCACCTGCGCGCATCAATCTCCTCCAGAGCATCAACGCCAGATCGTGCATCGCGCCGCGCCTGACCACCCCCCGATTTGGGCGCGTATCGCCTTGGGACAGGGTGCGGGGGCGTTAACCTCTGCATCGTCACCCCTTTTCATCCCGCCCGGCTTGCGTCACCAGAGCGGCTTAACGGCGCGCGATCCGCTCCCCATATCGGGCGATGTCGCAGCCCCATTGCAGTTCGAGGATGATTCCGATGTCGACCTACGCCGCCCGCCTTCAGGCCCTGCGCGAGCAGCTCTCCCGCGATCAGCTCGACGGGTTCGTCGTACCGCTGACTGATGAGCATATGAGCGAATATGTCGGCGCTTATGCGCAGCGGCTGTCCTGGCTGACCGGGTTTCAGGGGAGCGCGGGGAGCGCGGTGGTGCTGCCGCAGGCCGCCGCGATCTTCACCGACGGGCGCTATACCATTCAGGTGCGCCAGCAGGTCGACGGCGCGAACTGGGAATATGTCCCCGTCCCGCAGGTGAGCATCGCCGACTGGCTGCGCGACCATGCGCCGCAGGGCGGGCGGATCGGGTATGATCCGTGGCTGCACACGCGCGGCTGGGTCGAGGAGGCGCGCAAGGCGCTGGCCGAGCGCGGGGCTGAACTGGTGGCGGTGAGCCGCAATCCGATCGACGCGGTTTGGGACGACCAGCCGGCGCCGTCGGACGCCAAGCTGATCGTGCAGCGCGACGATGCCGCCGGGCGGACCAGTGCGTCGAAGCGCGCCGAGATCGCCGACTGGCTGGCCGAGCGCAAGGCGGATGCCGTGGTGCTCTCCGCGCTCGATTCGATCGCATGGGTCTTCAACGTGCGCGGGGCGGATGTCAGCCACACGCCGGTCGCGCTTGCCTATGCCATCGTCAATGCCGACGGCACCGCCGACTTGTTCGTTGCCAAGGACAAGGTGGGAGACGACGTCGCCCAGCATCTGGGCAACGCGGTGCGGGTGCATGACCGCGCGGCCTTTGCCCCGGGGTTGCAGCAGTTTGCGGGCAAGCGGGTTGCCGCCGATCCGGCCGGGTCGGTTGCGGCGATCTTCGATGCGCTCGACGCGGGCGGGGCGACGATCCTGGCGACGCGCGATCCTGTGGTGCTGGCCAAGGCGATCAAGAACGAGGCCGAGATTTCCGGGCACAAGGCGGCACAGGCGCGCGATGGCGCGGCGCTCGCCCGGTTCCTCAAATGGGCCGAGGCGGAGATGCCCAAGGGCGGGGTGACCGAGATGTCGGCGGCCGACCGGCTGCAGGCGTTCCGCGAGGAAACCGGGGTGCTGCGCGACCTGAGCTTCGATACGATTTCGGGCACCGGCCCCAATGGCGCGATCCCGCATTACAAGGTGACCGAAGAGTCGAGCCTGCCCATCGAGCCGGGCCACCTCTATCTGGTCGATTCGGGCGGGCAATATGAGGACGGCACCACCGACGTCACGCGCGTGATCGCGGTGGGTGAGCCGACGCAGGAGATGCGCGACCGCTTCACCCGCGTGCTCAAGGGCCATATCGCGATCGCCACCGCGGTGTTCCCGGAGGGGACGACCGGGGGGCAGATCGATGCGTTCGCGCGCCGCCCGCTCTGGGAAGTCGGCTGCGACTATGGCCATGGCACCGGGCATGGCGTCGGCGCCTATCTGTCGGTGCATGAAGGGCCGCAGCGCATCGCCGCGCCCAACTATCCCGGCGGCGGCCCGGCCGAACCCTTACGCGCGGGCATGTTCCTGTCGAACGAGCCGGGGTATTATAAGGCGGGTGAATTCGGCATCCGCATCGAGAATCTGGTGCTGGTGGTCGAGAAGGACATTCCCGGCGCCGAATCGGTGATGCTGGGGTTCGAGACGCTGACCTTTGCCCCGATCGAGCGGAGCCTGATCGAGCCGGGGTTGCTGACCGAGGACGAGCGCCGCTGGCTCGACGCCTATCATGCGCGCGTGCTGGAGATTCTCGGCCCGCAGCTGTCGCCCGAGGAGCGGGTGTGGTTGGAGGGCAAGTGCCGGCCGATCAACGCGCGCTGACTTGCGCTTGCAGCGCACCGATGTTCGCTATACGTTCTACCCGTAACGATTCGGGAGGACAACATGATCGGCTATGTGACCTTGGGGACCAATGACCTCGCGCGCGGGGCGGCATTTTATGATGCGATCGCGGCGGAGCTTGGCACCGCGCGGATGATGGAATGGGACGGCGCGATTGCCTGGGGCACGCCGGGTGGCGGAGCCGGGGTCGCGTTGATGCGACCGTTCGACGGCAATGCCGCGAGCGTCGGCAACGGCGTGATGGTCGCGTTTGAGGCGAAGGACGAGGCGCAGGTCGACCGGCTCCATGCGATCGCGCTGGAACAGGGCGGAAGCTGTGAAGGCACGCCGGGGCCGCGCGGCGACAGCTTCTATGCCGCCTATTTCCGCGATCCGGACGGGAACAAGCTCAACGCCTTCATCATGAAGGGCTGAGGCCCAGCGGTCAGTCCGCCGAGTCGGACGCGTGCGGCGTTACGGCCGGCGGTGCGACCGGCAGGTCGCTCGCCGCGCGCGCCTGCGCCTTGCGCTTGCGCAGATTTTCGCGGAGCGCGGCGGCGAGGCGGGCCTTTTTGTCGGCGTCGGTCATGGCCCGGCGATAAACCGGGTCGCTGCGCCTTGACAATGGGCCGTTCCCGCGCGAAAGGGCCGCCTCCCAGCGTGGAACGGACCTTCCGCCCGCGCCGAGTGCTGCCGTAGCTCAGTGGTAGAGCGCATCCTTGGTAAGGCTGAGGTCGTGAGTTCAATCCTCACCGGCAGCACCATTTTCCCCAATCCTGTCCGACGGTTGTGGGGCCGCGTCTGCGGTTCGCATGGAACCGCTTTGCCTCCCGCTCATTGATGCGCGGCATCAATAGGAGGAATACCCAATGAAATCGATGTTCAAGGCAGCGCTGGCTGGCGCCGGGCTGTTCGCACTGGCCGCATGCGGCGGCGCCGACGATCGCGCGGCGGACAATGTCGAGGCGAATGCCGAGGCGATGGCCGACAATCTCGAGGACCAGGCCGACATGGCCCCCAACGAGACGATGGAAGAGGCGCTGGAGCAACAGGCCGATAATGTCGAAGACGCGGGCGAGGCGAAGGCCGACGCGATCGACGACGCCGACGATGCCCGGATGGAAAACCGCGCGAACTGATCGACCGGGGCGATCACTGAAGCCGCTTCTTCGCGTTTCGGGTCGATCGCCCCAACCACCATATGGGCGGCATAGCTTCACAGGATGCCGCCCATGTCGCGCGATCTGACCAAGACGTTCACGTATCTGTCGATCCACCTGACCGTCGGGTTCAGCGTCGCCTATGCCTTTACCGGATCGGTCACGCTGGCGGGCGGGATCGCGTTGATCGAGCCGTGCATCAACGCGGTCGCATTTTTCTTTCACGAGCGGGCGTGGCAGCGCTTCGATGCGCAGCGGGCGGTCGGCGCGCGGATCGCGACAGCCTGAGCTTGCGTCCGACGCGGCGGGGGCGCACCATGACACCGGTCACCGCTTCCCGGAGTATCGCGATGCGCCTTCTTGCCCTTCCCCTGCTCGCGCTCGCCGCCGCCTGTTCGCCCGGTGGCAATGATGCCGGTCCCGCCAATGGCGTGCTGGCCGAGGGGCCGGAGACGGCGATCAGCAATGTTGCAGCGACCGAGCTGCCCGCCGGGGTCGCGGAACTGGCCGAGGCGACGGTGCCGGGGATGCGGATCGCGGAGGCCGAGCGCAAGGACCGCGACGGGCGGACTTACTATGATGTCGAGGGCACGCGGCCGGACGGAAGCGCGGTCGAGATCGACGTGCTGGTGCAGCCCGACGGATCGCTCAAGGCAGTGGAGGTGCAGCGCGACATCGATTGGGGCGAGGCCCCTGCCCCGGTCCGCGCCGCCGCCGCCGCGACCGCCGACGCCTTTACCCCCGAGCGCGTGATCGAGAGCCGCCAGGTCGAGGACGGGCGGACGATTTACGAGCTGTTCAAGCCGGGCAAGCCCAAGGAACCGGCGATGGAGATTGCCTGGAAAGACGGCAAGGCGACGCTGCTGACGCAGCGCGCGGTGCATTAGGCGCTATTTGCCGCCGGCGGCTTCGTCCAGATCGCCTGCAATCCCGCGCTTGATCTCATCCCGCTGCGTCGCGGCGCTGCGCATCGGGGCGGCGGCGTAGAGGCCGCGCAGATAGCCCAGATCCCATTTGGTCAGCGTCACCGGCACTTCGGCATCGTCGGGAGCGTCGAGGATGGTGAGGATGGTCGGCGCGGACACGCCCTTCACCTTTTCAGGATCGGTCTGCGCCAATGTGCGCATGGCGGCATAATCGGCGATCTGGGTCGGGCTGAGGCCGACCACCGAATCGAGCTGGATCACCACCACGGCGGCGATGAAGATCGGGCGCACCGTGCTGCTCGTCCGCGACGGGGGCAGCGGCGAGTTGAGTTCGTAATATCCCGTGTCGGCATTATAGCCGACCGCCGACCCGCTGCGGTCGAGGCGCCCCTCCAGGTGCCAGGCGGTCGCCGGGCCCACCTGCTTCGGGGTGCGGATCGGGGTGCCATAGGCGTCGCGGAAATAGACGGGGTGCGCCTTTTCGAGCGCGGCGACCATTGCCTCCTTGTCCGCAGCGAAGATGACCAGCGCATTCGGTTTGCAATCGGCCTTGTCCGATACCGCGATCCCGGCAGCCTTGGCGACCACCCGCATCCGCGCCGCGATCTCCGCATTGCGCGCCGGGCTCAGGCCCACGGCGCCGGGGCAGACCGTGGTGCGATCGAACCGCGCCATCGGGTCGCGGCCCGGCACATTGGCGAGCGCGCGGACATAGTCGCGGATCTGCTTGTCGCGCTGTTCGCGGGCGGTGATGACGACATCGGCCTGATCCGGGGCCTGATCCGCGGCCTGCTGCGCAACGGCGGGGGCGGCTAGCGCAAACAGGCTTGCGGCGATCAATGCAATTTTACGCATCATCAAATACTCGATTGTGACGCAGGAGGTGTATCACTTACACAAGACACTTTCAAGACGGGGCGCGCCGCACGGTCGCCGTTTCAGGAAATGCGAAAAGGCGCGTACACCGGCTGCGGGCGCGATGCCCACAAAGGAACAGGTCATGGCCAAGAGCCAGAAGAAGTCGAACCGCGAAGTCCGCAAACCCAAGGCCGAAAAGCCGCCCAAGGGCAACGCCTCCAACCCGACGACCAAGGACAAGCCGGTCGCGATGGTGACGATCAAGAGCTGACATCCCGTGCCGGGGAGGATCGGGGACCGAATGACAGGGAGCCATCCCCCTCCCCGCGACCGGATCGCCGCGCGCTAGGGGTAGCGGGCGACGAGCGCGCGGCCGAGCGTTTCAGCGTCCTTGCGGTTGCGCGCGCTGGGCAGGTCGACGGTCACGATCGACTGCGCCCGCCCGCCCTGGTGCCAGATGATCAATTGCCCCGTTCCGCCGACCCAGAGTGCGGCGTCGCCGATCGCGACCTCCGCCGCCTCTGGCCCGTTGGGGAAGGAATAGAGGTCCTTGTTGTCGAAGCTGGCGCGCATCGTCACCCGCTGCTCGGTCGCGGGGCGCGGCGCGCCCTTGTCATAGCGCAGCTGAAGGCTGGCGCTGCGGCTCCCGGCCTGCGCGATACATTGCGACAGCGCGGTCTGGGGATTGTCGATGTTGGATTGTTCGGTGAGCGTGGGCGCGGCGCCGAGCAATGCCGCAAGGTCGAGCTGTTCCAGCACCTTGCACGCCGGCGGCGGTGCACCCGCCGCTGCCGGGGCGGCGGCGCTGGTGGAGTTACCCGCCTGCCCACCCTCACCACCGCATCCAGCCAGCGCCAGCGCCGCCACGATCCCGATTGCCCGCATGTGAAGCCCCCCCCCATTTGACCCACGCGAAGAATGCCATAGCGCGCGCTGAGTCGCCATGGATTTGCGTGCCGGGGGTGCCGCATCCGCGCCCGGAAGGGTGCCCCGGGAAGCGGGTGGCCTGACGGGCGGTGTCCGGCGAGGCTGACGAAAAAGCGGGGTGTGCGGACCGAAGCGACGGGTTCGCGACCGGAAGCGGGCGGCGATGCGACGGGGACGCGACACCGGGGCGACGGGGACGCGGC
>VYKW01000145.1_pt1 | contig 31798 bp, 31 predicted proteins | sample 5114451 | NCBI WGS metagenome assembly VYKW01 (sample SAMN12291784, study PRJNA351875) | freshwater metagenome | isolation source: freshwater lake | place: USA: Michigan, Gull Lake | collected 2013-08-08
AGAGCGCATCGCCGACCGCCACGAGCCGCGCGGCGTCGAGCCGCGCCGCAACGCGCGCCATGTGCACCTGGAGTGCGGCGGCAACGAAGACATGATCGGCCAGCCCCTCAAAGGGGATGGCGTCTGCAAGCACCGCGCGAACCATGGCATCCCGCGCGGCCGGATTGGCCTTCTCGACCCGATCAAGCGCGTCCTTCGCCTGCGACGGCATTCCGATATCGGCCGCGAGCGCCAGCAGGCGGTCGAGCGTCGCCTCGAACGCCGGCTCGATGACGAACCGCGAGCGGTCGAGCGGCGGCATGTTGAATTGCCGGGCCCGCTCGCAGGCGTCGGGCGGTGGCACCTCGGGCGCCGGCAGCCCGTCCTGCAGGCGATGCTGGCTTTCCGCAAGACCGGCAAGGAAGTCCAGATAGGGCCCGAGTTGATGCTGAGGCGCGATCTGCCTCAGGCGCGAAGCCCGATTGAAGAAAACGGTCAGGGGATCCGGCAGGACAGCAAAAGAAGGCGTTGCGACATTCCCGATCGGAACGGGATTATGCAGCGGTGCACCAGCGTTACTCATTCCAAAGACCTCACGAACCCTCCGGGCCACGTGGGGATACGGCACCGAGCCCTTCTTCGATCCCGGTGCCGGCCCTACCCTAGTGCTTCATCACCAGATCGCGTAACCACTTGCGATGGTGACGCCATGCCCAGCCGCCGGTGACGCGGCCGCGTGTCATGGCACTGATCGTTCCCCGCACCCAGATCGCCGCATAGACGTGGACGATCCAGACGCAGATCGTGGTAATCGCGGCAACGGCGTGAACCAGTACCGCGATCCGCTTCTGGGTAACCGTGAAGTAGGAACTGAAGTATTGATCCCAGAGCACGATGCCGCTCGCGATCAGCACCACGATCAGGACCGACATCAGCCAGAACACCAGCTTCTGGCCGGCGTTGTATTTCCCCACTTCCGGCAGGTTTTCATCGTGCGCCGTCAAGACGTCCCGAACGCGTGCCAGCCAGGTGCCGTCCTCGCGCTTCCAGAGATTGAGCTTCCAGAAGCGCAGGAACAGCCCGCAGAAGCCGACGAACAGGATGACGCCCAGCCAGGGGTGGATAGCCCGCGTCGCCGACCCGCCGCCGAACAACTTGGTCAGGAAGAACAGGTCGGGATGGAAGAGCGACAAGCCGCTGATGGCGAGCAGCACGAGGCTGATCGCCGTTATCCAGTGATTGATGCGGGCGCCGACCGTATACCTGTCGACCGTGACGGGATCGCCCGGATGGATCCCGCCACCGCTTGCGACTTCCGGATCACTCATGACTACCTTCCCTCCGTCAGACGCTTGGCCGCTTCCTCATCCTCGCGCGAGACCTTGTTCGGCCCGGACACGAGGTGATGCAGGAAGCCGATTGCGGCGAACGCGCCGACCGCAGCGAGACCGGCATATTTCACCGTTCCCTTCCAGACCTCGACCAGCGGACTGATGACCGGATTGTTGGGTAGCCCCGCATAGATCTCCGGCTTGTCCGCGTGATGCAGCACATACATCACGTGGGTTCCGCCGACTCCCGGCGGATCGTAGAGGCCCGCATTCTTGTAGCCGCGGGATTTCAGATCCTTGATCCGCTCCTCCGCATGCTTCTTCATGTCCTCCTTCGGGCCGAACACGATCGCCTGCGTCGGACAGGCCTTGGCGCATGCCGGTCCCTGCCCGACCGCAACGCGGTCGGAACAGAGCGTGCATTTGTAGGCCTTGCCTTCGGCCTTGGAGATGCGCGGGATGTTGAACGGACATCCCTTCACGCAGTAGCCGCAGCCGATGCAGTTGTCCTTGACGAAGTCGACAATGCCGTTGGTGTACTGGACGATCGCCCCGGGCGAAGGACAGGCCTTCAGGCATCCCGGGTCTTCACAGTGCATGCAGCCATCCTTGCGGATCAGCCATTCGAGATTCTGCGTCTCGGGGTTGATCCACTCGGAGAACCGCATCAGCGTCCAGCTCGCGGTCGTCAGGTCGTGCGGGTTGGTGTAGGAGCCGGTGTTGAAACCGACGTCCTCCTTCAGGTTGTTCCACTCGAGGCAGGCCGTCTGGCACGCCTTGCAGCCGATGCACTTCGAGGTGTCGATCAGCTTGGCCACTTCCTGCACGGGCTTGCCCTGCGGGATGGTGGATGCCGACCGGCGCTTCAGGTTCTGGTCGCCGAACTTGGCGGCGACAGGGCTGACCGATGGATTCGGGAGAGGTGGATACATGATGCGCCTCCCTATGCCACCGGCCCGGCGATGGGCTCGATATCGACCAGAAACGCCTTGTACTCGGGCGTCTCGATATTGGCGTCACCCACATAGGGCGTCAGGCTGTTCGGCCCGAATCCCTTCCTGGCGGCGCCGGTGAAGCCCCAGTGCAGGGGGATACCGACGATATGCACTGTCTTGCCGTCACAGGTCAGCGGCACGATGCGTTTCGTCACCACGGCCTTGGCCTTGACCGAGCCGCGGTTCGACCAGACGCGGACCCAGCCGCCCGAGGTGATGCCCTTCTCCTTGGCGAGTTGCTCCGAAATCTCGACAAAGAATTCGGGCTGGACCACCGCGTTCGGCTGAACGTGCTTGCTCCAGAAGTGGAAGTGCTCGGTCAAGCGGTAGGACGTCGCCGCGTAGGGGAAGTCCTTCGAGTTACCGAACTGCTCCAGGTCTCCCCGGAAGACGCGCGCGACCGGGTTGCCCCGAACCTTCGGGGCAATCACGTTCGCAACGGGGGACTCGAACGGCTCGTAGTGCACCGGAAACGGTCCGTCGCGCATCAAGCCTCGGGTGAACAGCCGCGCCGTTCCCTCGGGGTTCATGATGAACGGACCGACGACATCCGGCTTCGCCGTAGGGGCGATATCCGGCACGTCGTACCCCGTCCACTTGCTGCCGTCCCATTCGATTAGCTTGCGGCTCGGATCCCACGGCTTGCCACTGACGTCGGCGGAAGCGCGGTTATAGAGAATCCGACGGTTGGCCGGCCACGAGAACGCCCATTTGGAGAACGCTCCCGTCTCGCCGGGATCGCTGTTGTCACGGCGCGCCATGTTGTTGCCGGCTTCGTTGAAGCAACCCGAGTAAATCCAGTTGCCGCACGCCGTCTTGCCGTCATCGCGCAGCACCGCGAAGCCGGGCACCTGCTTGCCCTTCTGCAGCAGCAGTTTGGTCGGATCGTTGGGATCCTGGACATCCTCGACCACGTAGCCGTTGAGCTCCTTGGCGAGTTCCTCGGGCTTCGGATCGCCCTTGTCCTTGTAGGGCCAGTGCAGATTGAGGATGGGATCGGCATAGGCCCCGCCCTCCTTCCGGTACAGCTCCTTCAGGCGCAGATGTATCTGCGCGATGATCCAGGTGTCGAGCTTCGCTTCTCCGGGCGGCGTGGCCCCGGCCCAGTGCCACTGCAGCCAGCGGCCGGAGCTCACCAGCGCCCCCTCGTCCTCTGCAAAACAGGTCGACGGAAGCTGGATCACTTCCGTCTGGATCTTGGAGGGATCCACGTCGTTGTGCTCGCCGTGATTCTCCCAGAACCGGGCCGTCTCGGTCTCGAGAGGATCCATCGTCACCAGGAACTTCAGCTTCGACAAGGCGACCGTCAGCTTCTTCCGGTTGGGGAAGGACAGCAACGGGTTGAAGCCCTGGCAGAAGTAGCCGTTCATCTTGCCCTGGTGCATCAATTCGAATGCACGCAGCACGTCGTAGGCTGGCACGTCGAGCTTGGGCAGATAGTCATAGGCCCAGTTGTTCTCGGCGGTGGCCGCCGATCCCCACATGGCCTTCTGGAAGCTGACGAAAAACTTCCTGTAGTTCTGCCAATAGCTCATCTGGCCGGGACGCAGGGGCTTGAAGCCGCGCGTCGCCATGTAGGTATCGAGCGTCGCCTCACGCTCGTTCGGGATCGTGAGATATCCCGGGATCAAATTCGACATCAGTCCGATGTCGGTCAGTCCCTGGATGTTGGAATGCCCGCGAAGCGCATTCATTCCGCCGCCGCGCACGCCGATATTGCCGAGGATGAGTTGCAGCATCGCCATGGCCCGGATGTTTTGCGAGCCCTTGGAATGCTGGGTCCATCCCAGCGCATACATCGACGTCATCACCTTGTTCTTGGCCGACGTCTCGGCGATCATCTCGCACACCTTCAGGAACTTGTCCTTCGGCGTGCCGCAGATGCGCGCCACCATGTCCGGCGTGTATTGCGCGACGTGGGCCTTCAGCAGATTCCAGACGCAGCGCGGGTTCTGCAACGTCTCGTCGGTCGCAACCACGCCATCCGGCCCGATATCCAGGTCCCAGTTGGAGCGGTTGTAGTCGCGCTTGGTCTCGTCATAGCCGTCGAACAGGCCATCGGCGTATTTGAAGCCCGCCTTCACCAGGTAGGGCGCGCTCGTGAACGCCTTGACGTAGTCCCACTGCACCTTGTCGTTCTGGATGCAATAGTTGATCACGCCGAGCAGGAACGCGATATCGGTCCCCTGCCGGAGCGGCGCATACAGATCGGAAACCGACGCCGAGCGCGTGTAGCGCGGATCGACGACGATGAGTTTGGCGCCACGGCTGGCTTTCGCTTCCGTGACCCACTTGAAGCCGCAGGGATGAGCTTCTGCAGCATTTCCACCCATGATGACGACGAGGTCGGTGTTCTTGATATCCGTCCACGAATTCGTCATCGCACCGCGACCAAACGTTGGGCCCAAACTGGACACCGTGGGGCCGTGTCAGACCCGCGCTTGGTTGTCGAATACGAGCATTCCGGCGCTGCGAACCGTCTTGTAGGTCGCGAACGCGGTTTCATTCGTGGTTGCCGACGCGGCGAGGAAACCGGTGGTCACCCAGCGGTTGACGGTCGTGCCGTCATTGTTCTTCGCGATGAAGTTGGCGTCGCGATCGTCCTTCATCAGGCGCGCGATGCGATCCAGCGCAACATCCCAGGTCACGCGCTCGAACTTGTCGGAGCCGGGCTTGCGGATCATCGGATACTTGAGCCGCGTCTCGGCGTGGACGAAATCGAGCAGCGCCGAGCCCTTCGGGCAGAGCGTGCCGCGGTTGGTCGGATGATCGGCGTCGCCCTCGATGTGAACGATCTCGGCCTTCTCGCCCTTCTTCAGATCGCCCTTCGAGTACATCACGATGCCGCACGCAACCGAGCAATACGGACAGGTGTTTCTGGTCTCGGTGAGGTTGGCCAGCTTGAACGGACGGATCGCCGCGGCATGAGCCATTTCGATGTCGCCAAATCCAAGCGCTCCAACAGTCGTCCCCGCGAGACCCGCGCCTGCGCCCTTCAGAAAGTGGCGCCGCGAGAGCTCCATGTTCATTTGTTGCTTCTCCTAGAAGGTGCCCCCAACGGGGGACGCTTCATTATGCGGCCAGTTGCCGGCGCACCCGAACGCGCGAGCGCGCGTGAGAAGGCTATTTTTGAAATGGTTCTAAGTCAAACCTTGTCCGAGAAAAGCAAAGATTTACCCGCGCGATTCCGGTGCGATGTCGCGCGATTGCGCATCTCATCCAATTCTTGTCGCGGATCATTCCGATCAACGCCGCCAAATTGCTGCAATAGCGTTTGGCTATGCCTTGGTAAGTGCCGCATTTGCGTGCAGTTTCACGAAAATTTTCTCCGAGCCAGACTGCCCGATTGACGGGATGAGCCACGCAGCTACAAATTGCCGCTGTGCTGTCAGCAGCCGCTCCCGAGTTTCGGGGCTTACGGTCACACCTCCTTCGAGTCGCGATTTGTGCGGCCGGCCTGTGTCTGGCTGCCGTACCAGTGACTCTTGCCGACCGCAAGACCCCCGCTGAATCGCCTCGCCTGAGAGTCTGGTCCGGTCCGGACAAGCCGCCAGTCGCGCTCACGGACATGGACGGCCGTGAGGTCAGGCTTGATCCAAGCGACGACGCAATCAGCGTCGTGCATTTCTTCGCGACCTGGTGCGAGCCGTGCCGAGCGGAGCTTCCGGCGCTTGACCGCCTGATCGCCCGCACCGATCCATCGAAGCTTCGCGTGCTGGCGATCTCGGTCGCCGAGGTCGATGTCCGGATCAGGAGCTTCATCGAGAAGCATCCAGTCAAGCTGCAAATTTTGCTCGATCGCGACCGCAGCGTCGCCAGAGCCTGGCAGGTCCACGCTCTGCCGACATCGTTCATTCTCGATCCCGATCTCCGGCCACGCCTCTTCATCGAGAGTGACTACGACTGGGACGGATTCGACGTCTCGGATTTCACAAAGGCGATCGATGCAAAGAAGCGCGCCGACTCGCCGGCCATGCCAACCACAACTGCGATCCAAACGACAACCGACTCAAAGGGAGGACAACCATGACCATAACCCGTCGCGACCTGCTGACGTCCGGAGCGGCAATGACAGCGATGGCCGCCTTGCCGGGCCGGAGTTGGGCGCAAGCCAGCAGCTTTGCGCCCAAGCCGGGCACCTGGCGCCAGTTCGAGGTCACAACGCGGATCGAGATCGTCAAGCCCGAAGGCAAGGTGCAGGCCTGGATCCCGGTGCCAACGGTGAACGAGGCGGATTGGTTCAAGTCGGGCGAGAGCACGTGGACCGGCAACGGCAACGCCGCACTGAAGCGCGATGCCAAATACGATGCCGGTTTTGTGCACGTGGAATGGGATGGCGTTCAGGCGCCGGCGATTGAAGTCCGCAGCCGCGTGAAGACGCAGGATCGCTCCGTCGATCTTGCAAGGCCTGGCAACTCCGTTTCGCTTTCCGATGCCGATCGCAAGCTGTTCACCGCAGCAACCGCGCTGATACCGACCACCGGCATCGTCAAGCAGACTTCCGACCGCATCGTCGGCAATGCAACTGCCGAAATCGACAAGGCGAAACTGATCTATGACTGGGTCGTCGAGAACGCGGCGCGCAAGGCTTCGACGCGCGGATGCGGTATCGGCGACGTTGCCGCGATGCTGGCCAGCGGCAATCTCACCGGCAAGTGCGCCGACATCAACGCACTCTATGTCGGGCTTGCCCGCGCTGCGGGCCTTCCGGCACGCGACGTCTATGGCATCCGCGTGGCGCCGTCTCGCTTCGGCTACAAGAGCCTCGGCGCCGGCTCCGAAGTGATCACGAAGGCGCAGCACTGCCGCGCCGAAGTCTACCTGACCGGATTGGGTTGGGTTCCGGTCGATCCGGCGGATGTGCGGAAAGTCGTCCTCGAGGAGCCGCCGGCCAACCTGCCGCTCGGCGATCCCAAAGTCGCTGCCGCGCGCGCCGCCTTGTTCGGTGCTTGGGAAGGCAATTGGCTCGCCTACAATTTCGCGCACGACGTGGCACTGCCGGGCTCACGCGGCCCCGTCGTAGACTTCCTGATGTATCCGCAGGCCGAGACTGTTGCGGGCCGCCTCGATTGTCTTGATCCCGATAATTTCAGGTACAGCATCGTGGCGAAAGAGTTGGAAGCCTGAGATCGCGACGCGGGCGCCGGGTCGAACCGGCGCCCGCGCCTGTGACATGGCAGCGAGATGCAGAGCGAAGCAAACCCGTTGGAAGAACGAATTCTGGATCTTCGGGGCCTGCGCTGTCCGCAGCCGGTGCTGCGGGCCAAGAAGGCGCTACGAAGTCTCGATGTGGGTGCCGCACTGGTGATGGAGTGCACTGACCCCCTCACCGTCATCGACGTCCCGCATTTCGTGAATCAGACCGGACATCTGCTCGCGGAACAGGGTCGGCGCGAAGAGCTGTACGTCTTCAGGATCATCAAGCAGCATTGAGCCATGGCGATTTCTTCGGTCTATCTCGATCACAATGCCACCACGCCCGTTGATCCTCAGGTGCTGGATGCCATGCTTCCGTATCTGCAGTCCGAATTCGGCAATCCTTCATCTTCCTACGCGCTCGGACGTCGTGCCCGCGATGCGATCGAGACGGCCCGCGCGCAGGTTGCGGCGCTGATCGGGGCACTGCCCGGTGAGATCATCTTCACCAGCGGAGGCACCGAGGCGAGCAACATTGCGATCCGAAGCGGCGCCAGGGCAAACGCCGAACGGCGGCGCATCGTGACGACCAATATCGAGCATCCGGCAACCGATAGCTGCTGTGCGATGCTTGGCTGCGAGGGCTTTGCTATCGACCGAATAAGCGCCGGGCCTCACGGTGTCGTTCAGTCTGCCCTCTTCCAACAGCGAGTCGATCGTTCGACTGCTCTGGTCACCGTGATCCATGCGCAAAACGAAATCGGAACCCTGCAGCCCATCGCGGAAATTTCGGCGATCACGCGCAATCATGGCGCCTTCATGCACGCAGATGCCGCGCAGTCGGTCGGAAAAGTATCGATCGATGTCGATGCGCTGGGCATCGACCTGCTGTCGATCGCGGGTCACAAGCTCTATGCACCCAAGGGCATTGGTGCGCTCTTCGTTCGGCGGGGTCTTGACATCACGTCTGTCCTGGTTGGCGCCGGACAGGAGCACGGACGACGCCCCGGTACGGAGAACGTTCCGCACATCGTCGCGCTGGGAAAGGCCTGCGAACTCGCCGGCGCAGTGTTGAAGCAGGAAGGTGAGCGACAGCGCAGGCTGACAGACGACCTCTGGCATCGCCTGCAGTCAGCGGTCCCAAATGTGATCCTGACGGGATATTGCGCGGAGCGCCTGCCCAATACGCTGAACGTACTATTCCCGAGAGTGTCGGGCCGCCGCCTGCTTGAGCTGTGCCCAGAGGTCATGGCCTCCAACGGCTCGGCCTGCCACGCCGATCGGGAGGACCCGTCAGCGATCCTCACCGGGATCGGCATTGCGCCCGAGCTCGCGCTCGGCGCGGTTCGCCTCTCTATCGGCCGCAGCACCACTGCTGAAGACATCCAATTCGTCGCTGGCGCACTAGCGAAAGCATGGCACCGGCTCTTGCCGCCCTCCCGTCACACACAACCTGATTCAGTTGGAGTCCATCCATGAACATTCCCCAGATCCGCCTTACCAGCCTCGCCCATGGCGGCGGCTGCGGCTGCAAGCTGGCTCCATCCGTGCTCCAGCAGCTGCTATCCGGGCATCCGACCATCAATCCCTACAAGCAGCTGATCGTCGGCGTCGAGACCGGCGATGACGCCGCGGTCTGGAAGCAAGAGGACGGAACCTGCATCATCGCGACGACGGATTTTTTCATGCCGATGGTGGATGATCCCCACGATTTCGGCCGCATCGCCGCAACCAATGCGATCTCCGACGTGTACGCCATGGGCGGAACCCCCATCATGGCGCTCGCGATCCTCGGCATGCCAGTCGACAAGATTGCGCCGGAGACCGTGCGCATGATCCTTGAAGGTGGACGTGATGTCTGCACCGCTGCGGGGATTCCCGTTGCCGGTGGCCACTCGATCGATTGCCCGGAGCCGGTCTACGGTCTCGCCGTTATCGGCACCTGCAAGTCCGAGAACATTCGCCGCAACGCGGATGCGAAGCCCGGCGACAGCCTCATCCTGACCAAGCCGCTTGGTGTCGGCGTCTATTCGGCCGCGATCAAGAAGGACAAGCTGCCGGATGGCGGCTACACGGACATGATCGCGACGACGACGCGGCTCAACAAGGTCGGGGCAAAGCTTGGCGCCAATCCTGCCGTACATGCCATGACCGATGTGACCGGCTTTGGGCTCCTCGGACACGGACTTGAAATGGCGCGCGGCTCGAACCTGTCGCTCGTCATTGATATGCACGCCCTGCCCTTCCTCAAGGAGGCCGCGCAGCTCGCTCAACAAGGATGCGTCACCGGCGCCTCGCATCGCAACTGGACGAGCTATGGCGAGAGCGTGAGCCTGCCGCCGGACTGCGCGGACTGGCAGCGTCACCTTCTCACCGATCCCCAGACCTCCGGGGGGCTTCTGGTTTCATGCGCGACCAACCAAGCGCAAAAAGTCCTGCAGGCGATCCGAAGCGAAGGATACGTAGAGGCTCGCATCATTGGGCGCGTGGAGTCGGGACCGCCCGTCGTTCGAATTGGCGGGTGAAGGCGATGGTCGGAGAAGCTCGAGCGGGAGCGAACCCTTCTGTTGCTGAGTGCCTGGAGCGATCGAGTTGAAATTATCATCGATCATTGGGGCGAGCGCGATGTTAACTAGCAATCAGCTACGATACCTGGAGAAGAAGCGGAGACTTGCCCGGATAGCCGCGCGACAGCAAAAAAAGGCTGCCGCCCATGGAGAAGTCGGCGAATTTGGCGAGCCTAGAGAACCGGACTCGCTTCCTGGCGTCGCGTGGCCGCTCAAGGCCGATGCTGCCTCCAGCGCGACGAAAGAGACAGGTGATCTCGAAGGCCCCCCAATCGGAATCCCCTTTACCTCCAGTATTGATCGCTTGCGGCAAGAAGCCGAAAGGTGTCGTCGCCTTGCGACGAGGGCGGTCGATCTGGTTGATAGGAATGTACTGCACCGAATGGCTGACGAGTTGCTGAGGCGCGCTCAGGTCGCTGAGTTACAAAGATGAAGTTCCAAGATTAAGCGAGGTACGAATGCTTCGCATCAACTGACCTTTGAGCGCGACCGCGTTGGCACTGGAGAAGTCTTGCCCTCTACGACCGATGGCGGGCGTCCGGTCACTCCCAAATCATACCATACCAATCGCCGATCAGCCGGATGATCACTCTTAGGAGTCACGAAATGACGAACCGCATTTTCGATTGTTACACTCGACCAACAGATCCTGGCGTAGTGTTCGTCGGTCTTCGCAACTGGATTGAGATGGGCGAGATACCAATGATCGGCGTCTATTTTTCCAACGAGCGCGACGTGAACGAGCGATTTGACATCCTGGAGGCAGACTTAAGACGATGCCGGAGCGACGCGCTGTCCGAGGTAAGCAGGATGCAGCGAAAAACTCCTCTGCGACTGGTACAGAAGTCCCCAAGCCACGACTAAGGCCGCGATAGGCGGAAGTCGGCCAATAGGCGCAGAAGCCGCAACCATGGTGACCCCTCGCGGGGCCGCGGTTAACGTCCGCCTAAATTCATCACGGATTCACCCAGAAATCACAACAGCCCCCACGATGGAACCGCGCATTAAGCGCCGAGCGCGAGGATGGCCACACCAATAAAAAGGGGGGGACTTCAAATGACCAGATACGTTCTGACGGTTGCTTGTGTGCTCGGGCTTGCTGGCTTTGCCGGCACGCTCAACGCCAATGCGCCGCGCGACGCGACCCAAGACACGCCGTCGGCGATCATCAAAGAGACGCGGTTGCTTCCGGTCGATACCTACAACAAGATCGTGCCTGCGGACGTGCTGGGCACCGGAGCGTGGTCGCAGGCGCTCACTGGTGACAGCTCCAGTTGATCAGCGGTAGCGCAAGCTTCAGCCCGACCCGCGCAACAAGCGGGTCGGGTGTACCTGCTTCCGCAGGGACGGCGGTGAATTTGCTAAGCCTGCAAGCTCGGCGCCACCTCGCGCGCGATCTGCACCAGCGCAGCCAATAGCGGCGTCATCGGGTCTCGATGCGGGATGATGAGACCGATCGAATAGTTGACTTCGGGATCGACGATGGGAATGCTGCGCACGGCCTCGCCGAGGCCGAGCGTCTCGGCAAGCTTCGCCGGCATGACGCTGGCCCATCGTCCCGTCTTCACATGGGTGTAGAGCACGAGCAGCGAGTTCGACGTCAGCATCGGCGTTGCCTCCGCGCCGACTGCATTCAAGGTGCGGTCGATAATGCGGCGGTTCTGCATGTCCGGAGTGAGCAGGCATAGCGGCACCTGTGCGACTTCCTTCCAGGTCACCTGGTCGCGATCGCCGAACATGCCGTCGCGAGCGGTCAGCAGGCGGTAGCTCTCGTCATAGAGCCGAATCGTGCGGTTGCGTCACGCCGCAGGCCTCCGCAGCGCGGCCGAAATGGCGCTCCTTGGCAAGGGCGAGCAGAAGTTCAAGCTTGTCGATCAAGGGGGACGACTCGTTCAGATTGGTTAAGACCGCTTATCACGACCCGTTTTGGGCAGATATCCGCCAGCGGCACATTCGGTTTGCTTATCGCGTCATAACATTGCGCGATCAATCTCGTTTCATTATCGCCGCATGAGACAGCTTTATTGATGTTTTGAGCGATTCCAGTTTTCGTGGCGGCAAGCACATCCTTAGTGAGAAACGCGCATGCCTGCCGACAATGCATCATGGAACGCCGAGCGCGCCGCCGAAGTCATCGCCGAGCACAGAACAACCGAAGGCGCGACGTTGGTGATCCTGCACGCCCTCCAGGAAGCCTTCGGCTACATCCCTGAGCCTGCGATCCCCATGGTTGCCGAAGCGTTGAGCCTGTCACGCGCGGAGGTACACGGTGTCTTCACCTTCTACCACGACTTCCGCAAGGGGCCGGCCGGACGGCATGTCCTGAAGCTGTGCCGCGCCGAGGCTTGCCAGGCAGCCGGTGGCGATGCACTTGCGGCACGCGCCGAGGCCAGACTCGGCATAGCCTTGGGCCATACCAGCGCGGACGAGCGCGTGACGCTTGAGCCGATCTATTGCCTCGGACTGTGCGCGACCGCGCCGTCGGCCATGCTGGATGGCCGCGTGATCGGGCGGCTGGATGAAGCGCGGCTGGATGCGCTGCTCGCGGAGGCCCAGCGATGAGCCTACGTGTCTTCATTCCGCGCGATGCCGGCGCGGTTGCCGTCGGCGCCGACGACGTTGCCCTGGCGCTGACGCAAGAGGCCGGCGCGCGCGGCGTCGCCATCGAGATCGTCAGGACCGGATCGCGCGGCCTCTATTGGCTGGAGCCGATGGTCGAGGTCGCAACATCGGCTGGCCGAGTCGCTTACGGCCCGGTGAGCGTGACCGATGCTGCTTCGCTGCTCGATGCCATCACCGGCAACGGCCAGCATGCGCTGCGACTCGGCGTGACGGATAAAATCCCGTGGCTGAAGCGGCAGACTCGCCTCACCTTCGCGCGCTGTGGCGTGATCGATCCGCGCTCGGTCGAGGACTACCGCGTCCACGGCGGCTATCGCGGCCTCGAACGTGCCCTCACCCTCGGCCCGGACGCGATCCTGGCCGACGTCACCGCCTCCGGCCTGCGCGGCCGCGGCGGTGCCGGCTTTCCGACCGGCATCAAGTGGAAGACGGTGGCGCAGGCAGAGGCCGACCGCAAGTTCATCGTCTGCAATGCCGACGAGGGCGACAGCGGGACCTTCGCCGATCGGATGATCATGGAAGGCGATCCCTTCGTGGTGATCGAAGGCATGACCATTGCCGGCATCACCGTGGGCGCCAGCAAGGGCTACATCTATATCCGCTCGGAGTATCCGCATGCGGTGATCGCGATGAACGCGGCGATCGCCGCCGCGCGGCGCGCCGGTTACCTCGGCGCGCACGCCGGCGGCTCTGCGCACGCTTTCGACCTCGAAGTGCGCGTCGGCGCCGGCGCCTATGTCTGCGGTGAAGAGACCTCACTGCTGGAAAGCATGGAGGGCCGCCGCGGCATCGTCAGGGCAAAGCCGCCGCTGCCGGCGCACAAGGGCTTGTTCGGCAAACCGACGGTGATCAACAACGTGCTGTCGTTTGCGGCGATCCCCTTCATCCTCGACAACGGCGCCCTGGCCTATGCGGAGTACGGCATGGGACGCTCGCGCGGCACCATGCCGATCCAGCTCGCCGGCAACATCAGATATGGCGGGCTGTACGAAACCGCCTTCGGCATCACGCTCGGTGAGCTCGTCGACGATGTCGGCGGCGGCACGCTCTCGGGCCGCCCGGTGCGCGCGGTGCAGGTTGGAGGTCCCCTCGGGGCGTATTTCCCCCGCGCGTTGTTCGATACGCCGTTCGACTACGAGGCATTCGCTGCAAGGGATGGCCTGATCGGCCATGCCGGCGTCGTCGTGTTCGACGACACCGTCGACATGGCCAAGCAGGCGCGCTTCGCAATGGAATTCTGCGCCGTCGAATCCTGCGGCAAGTGCACGCCCTGCCGCATCGGCTCGACCCGCGGGGTCGAGACCATCGACAAGATCCGGCGCGGCGAGCGTACGAGCGAAAACCTCGCTCTCGTCGAAGACCTCTGCAGCACCATGAAGCTCGGCTCGCTCTGCGCGCTCGGAGGTTTCACGCCCTACCCCGTCATGAGCGCCCTGAAACATTTCCGGGAAGACTTTGGCCCGGCACCGGCCCGCCTGCAGGCCGCGGAATAGGAAGACCGTCATGTCCCTGATCCATGAAATCGATTTCGGCACGCCGCGCTCAAAATCGGAAACGATGGTGACACTCACCATCGACGGCAACAGCGTCACCGTGCCCGAGGGCACTTCGATCATGCGCGCGGCGATGGAGGCGGGCCACCAGATCCCGAAACTCTGCGCCACCGACATGGTGGACGCGTTCGGCTCCTGCCGCCTCTGTCTCGTCGAGGTCGAAGGCCGCGCAGGCACGCCTGCCTCCTGCACCACACCGGTCGCACCGGGCCTCGTGGTCCACACCCAGACCGAGCGGCTGAAGAAGCTGCGCAAGGGTGTGATGGAGCTCTACATCTCCGACCATCCGCTGGACTGCCTCACCTGCGCCGCCAATGGCGATTGCGAATTGCAGGATATGGCTGGCGCCGTTGGCCTGCGCGACGTGCGTTACGGCTATCAGGGCGAGAATCATGTTTTTGCCAAATCCGACGGCTCGCCCAATGCAGCGTGGATGCCGAAGGATGAATCCAATCCCTACTTCACCTACGATCCCTCGAAATGCATCGTCTGCTCGCGCTGTGTCCGCGCCTGCGAGGAGGTGCAAGGGACGTTTGCGCTGACGATTGCCGGCCGCGGCTTTGACAGTCGCGTCTCGCCGGGCATGAGCGAGAGCTTTCTCGGCTCCGAATGCGTCTCCTGCGGCGCCTGCGTGCAGGCCTGCCCGACGGCGACGCTGACGGAAAAATCCGTGATCGAGATCGGCCAGCCCGAACACTCCGCGGTGACGACCTGCGCCTATTGCGGCGTCGGCTGCGCCTTCAAGGCGGAAATGCGCGGCGAGGAAGTCGTGCGCATGGTGCCGTACAAGGACGGCAAGGCCAATCGCGGTCACTCCTGCGTCAAGGGCCGGTTCGCATGGGGTTATGCGACCCACCGCGAGCGCATTCTCAAGCCCATGATTCGCGAAAAGATCAGCGATCCCTGGCGCGAAGTGTCATGGGACGAAGCGTTTGGTTTCGCCGCTGCGAAATTCAAGGATATCCAGCAGAAATACGGCCGCGACGCCATCGGCGGCATCACCTCCTCCCGCTGCACCAATGAAGAGACCTATCTGGTGCAAAAGCTGATCCGCGCCGGTTTCGGCAACAACAATGTCGATACCTGCGCCCGCGTCTGCCACTCGCCGACCGGCTACGGTCTTGCCACCACCTTCGGCACCTCGGCCGGCACGCAGGATTTTGACTCGGTCGAGCACACCGACGTCGTCATGATCATCGGCGCCAATCCGGCTTCCGCGCACCCGGTGTTCGCCTCGCGCCTAAAGAAGCGGCTGCGCCAGGGCGCCAGGCTGATCGTGGTCGACCCGCGCCGGACCGAAATGGTGGAGGCCCCGCACGTCAAGGCGTTGCATCTGCCGCTGATGCCCGGCACCAACGTCGCCGTGCTCACCGCGCTGGCGCATGTCATCGTCACCGAAGGCCTCGTCGATGAAGCCTTCGTGCGCGAGCGCTGCGACTGGGACGAGTTCCAGGAATGGGCCGAATTCGTCGCGCTGCCGAAGAACAGCCCTGAAGCGACGGCGATCATGACCGGCGTCGACCCGAAGGAGCTGCGCGATGCAGCACGGCTGTTCGCGACCGGCGGCAATGGCGCGATCTATTACGGGCTCGGCGTCACCGAGCATAGCCAGGGCTCCACCACCGTGATCGCGATCGCCAACCTTGCGATGGCGACCGGCAATATCGGCCGCCCCGGCGTCGGCGTGAACCCGCTGCGCGGGCAGAACAACGTGCAGGGTTCCTGCGACATGGGCTCGTTCCCGCACGAGCTGCCCGGCTATCGCCACATCTCCGGCGACGCGGTACGCGACCTGTTCGAATCCACCTGGAACGTGAAGCTCAATCCCGAGCCGGGCCTGCGCATTCCCAACATGTTCGATGCCGCGATCGAAGGCACCTTCATGGGGCTCTATGTGCAGGGCGAGGACATCCTGCAGTCCGACCCCAACACCAAGCATGTGGTCGCCGCGCTGTCGGCGATGGAATGCGTCATCGTCCACGATCTCTTCCTCAACGAAACCGCCAACTACGCCCACGTCTTCCTGCCGGGCTCCACCTTCCTGGAGAAGGACGGCACCTTCACCAACGCCGAGCGGCGCATCCAGCGCGTCCGCAAAGTGATGACCCCGCGCAATGGGCTGGCCGACTGGGAAGTAACCATCGGCCTTGCGAAGGCCATGGGCTTCGACATGAACTACGATCATCCGTCCGAGATCATGGACGAGATCGCGGCGCTGACGCCGACGTTTGCCGGCGTCTCCTACGCCAAACTCGACGAGCTCGGCTCGGTGCAATGGCCGTGCAACGAGAAGGCGCCGGAGGGCACGCCGGTGATGCACATCGACGGCTTCGTCCGCGGCAAGGGCAAGTTCGTCGTCACCGAATATATACCCACCGACGAGCGCACCGGACCGCGCTATCCGTTGCTGCTCACCACCGGCCGCATCCTCAGCCAGTACAATGTCGGCGCGCAGACCCGCCGTACCGAGAACGTCGTCTGGCATGGCGAGGACCGGCTGGAGATCCATCCCCACGACGCCGAGCAGCGCGGCGTGCGCGACGGTGACTGGGTGCGGCTGGCAAGCCGCGCCGGCGAGACGACGCTGCGTGCGGAGATCACCGATCGCGTCGCGCCGGGCGTGGTTTACACCACCTTCCACCACCCGGACACGCAGGCCAACGTGATCACGACCGAGTATTCAGACTGGGCGACCAACTGCCCTGAATACAAGGTCACCGCCGTGCAGATTTCACCTTCAAACGGTCCGACCGACTGGCAAAAGTCCTACGAAGAGCAGGCACGCCAGTCGCGCCGTATCGCGCCGGCGGAAGCGGCGGAGTAGCTGACATGCACGATCCTATCCGCAAGTTCGAGCGAATGGTCTGGCGCGATGGCCGCGTCAGCGCCGGCACGCGCCAGATCCCGGAAGAGACGGCACTCGCCCTTACCTTCAACGGCGGCACCTACGCCGTGATGATGGGAACGCCACGCGACTTGCGGGATTTCGCCATCGGCTTCAGCCTCACCGAGGGCGTCATTGAATCAGCCGGCGAAATCGAGTCCATCGACGTGGTCGAGCTCGACGACGGGATCGAGCTGCGCATGTGGCTCACTTCCGAAAAGGCGGCGCGGATCAACGAGCGGCGGCGCCACATCGCCGGTCCCACCGGCTGCGGCATCTGCGGCCTGGAATCGATTGCGGAAGCGGTGCGGCCCGTCGCCATCGTCCCGCAGGGCCGAAGCTTCTCCCCGCAGGCGATCATGGCGGCGATGGCCGCCGTCTCGCCGCTGCAGGCGCTCAACATCGAGACCCGATCCGTGCACGCGGCGGCGTTCTGGACGCCGTCGCGGGGCATCGTGGCCTTGCGCGAGGACGTCGGCCGCCACAACGCGCTCGACAAGCTTGCCGGTCACCTCGCCCTCGAAGACCTTTCCGCCGCCGACGGCATCGTGCTGCTGACCAGCCGCGTCTCGGTCGAGATGGTGCAGAAGGCGGCCAGGATGGGCGCGCCGTTGATGGTGGCGATTTCGGCGCCGACCGCGCTTGCCGTGCGGATGGCGCATGCCGCCGGGATCACGCTCTGCGCCATCGCGCGCGCCGATGGATTCGAGGTGTTCACCCACCCGCAGCGCATCGGGAATGCTGCGCCAGAGGAGGCCGCCCGTGTCGTCGCCTGATAGACTGGTCTACATGGCCAACCAGATCGGAAAATTCTTCCAGAGCCAGGGCCACGACAAGGCGGTGCCCGGGATCGCCGAGCACATCAGGAAATTCTGGGACCCGCGGATGCGACGGGCGATCTTCGCTCATCTCGACGCCGGCGGTGCCGGGCTGGATCCGTTCGTACGCGATGCAATCAAAAAGCTGCAGAGCAGCTAGTCCAACTGATGTCGGCTACCGGCGTGGCCGATATGCAGACCGCCGACATAATGCATTCAACGATCGTGTTTCAAGGACGAACTGCTGGGACAGTTCGATCTGTTCCCTTTTGTGCCGCCGGGTGCGCCTCGAACGCTTGCTTGCCCTTTGCTACCCATAGGGCTCGTGCCTGTTCGCCTTGATCGCTTTGGAGCTTGTCGGCCATCCAGAGCAGCGCGCCGAGGATGATGGCGCGGTCGTCGCCGGTCAGGTCGACGATCCCGGCTTTCACGACGAGCCCGCCGAGTTCGATGAGGTGCCGCGTTCGCTTGCGGCGCTCGATCTGCCATGTGCGCATGTCATGTCGCGCCCTTGCGGCCTGATACCGGTTGCGCGCCGCCCGGTTGCGGCGGAGCGCCGTCCGTGACGCGATCAGTTGCCGGTGCAGTTCGCCGCGACCGTCCCTGAAAGAACGCGGCCCCGCGCCTGGCCCATGCCTCCCTCTTTCCGGCCTCTTTTGTCTCGGCAAGTACGATCAGCGCACCCGCTAGTTCATCGGCGCTAAGCGCATCGGCCCCGGCAGCGATTACCAGCTCGCCGAGCTGCTGCACCTTGCGACCCTTGAGGTTACGCGCCTTGTCCCCAAGCGCCTTCAGTTCTGCATCAAAATCCCGTGGCTTGCGCATCCTCGTCTCCGTGAGTGTTGATGGAGAAATGATAGTCGAGGGCCCGGCACAATGCCGTAAGGTCGTCAGGACAGCCTGAGACGGGGTAGTCCCGCCCGAGAATTTTTCGAGGGAGGGCGCGCTTATACGTCGTTCCGACGTGCGCTCTGCCGTGCCACTGATCTGATCGCGATGGCGATCTATCATCTTCACGTCAAGGTCATTGGCCGCAAGTCCGGCTCCAGCGCGGTGGCATCGGCCGCCTACCGCTCCGCCTCGCGGCTGCGCGACGAGCGCCTCGACCGCAGCCACGATTTTTCGGCCAAGCGCGGCGTCGTCCATTCCGAGGTGATGCTACCGGAGAACGCGCCTGCGGTGTGGAGCGACCGCGAACGGCTCTGGAACGATGTCGAGGCGTTCGAAGTCCGCAAGGACTCCCAGCTTGCCCGCGAGGTCGAATTCGCCCTTCCGCGCGAGATGACCGAGGCTCAGGGCATCGAACTGGCCCGCGACTTCGTGCAGTCGGAGTTTGTGGACCGGGGCATGATCGCCGATCTCAACGTGCACCGAGATGTCGGCGAAGACGGCATGCCCAAACCCCACGCCCATGTCATGCTGTCCATGCGCGGGGTGAACGAAAACGGTTTTGGTCAGAAGGTCCGGGACTGGAACCGCACCGAGATGGTCGAGCGCTGGCGCAAGCGGTGGGCCGAACTTGCCAATGAACGTCTGGCGGAACTCGATATCGACGCGCGGATCGATCACCGCAGCCTGGAGGCGCAGGGCATCGCGCTGGAGCCGCAAAGCCAGATCGGTGCGCCCGCCAAACGTATCGAGGGACGGGGCATCGAGGGCGAAGGGACCGAAGCCGACCGCGCCGAACTGCACCGGGAGATCGCGCGCGGCAATGGCGCCCGGATCATCGCTGATCCCTCGCTTGGCTTGGACGCGATCATGCATCAGCAATCGACCTTCACTCAGCGCGACATGGCAAAGTTCGCGCATCGGCACAGCGACGGCATCGACCAGTTCAACCAGGTCATGGGGGCGATGCGCGGAGCGCCCGATCTAGTCGAACTCGGTACGGACGCTCGCGGCGAAGACCGGTTCACCACCCGGCAGATGATCGAGGCAGAGCAGCGCCTGCACCGCGCCGCCGAACTGATGGCCGAGCGTGAGCGCCATGAGGTGCGGGACACGAATCGGAAAACCGCATTGGCGCGCGCTGAAATGCGCGGCCTCGCCCTTTCGGGCGAGCAGGTCGACGCGCTGGCGCATGTCACGGACGGTCGCGATCTCGGCGTCGTGGTCGGCCATGCCGGAACGGGAAAGAGCGCGATGCTGGGCGTGGCGCGGGAGGCCTGGGAAGCCGCGGGCTATGAGGTCCGGGGCGTGGCCCTTTCCGGCATCGCGGCGGAAAACCTCGAAAGCGGATCGGGCATTGCGTCCCGCACCATCGCCAGCCTGGAGCATGGCTGGGGACAGGGCCGCGACCTGCTCACGTCGCGCGATGTCCTTGTCATCGACGAGGCGGGCATGGTCGGCACGCGCCAATTGGAGCGGGTACTGTCCCATGCGGCAGAAGCGGGCGCCAAGGTGGTGCTGGTCGGCGATATCAAGCAGTTGCAAGCTATCGAAGCCGGCGCGGCGTTCCGCTCGATCCATGAACGTCACGGCGGCGCAGAAATCGGCGAGGTGCGCCGCCAGCGGGAAGACTGGCAGCGGGACGCCACGCGCTATCTGGCAACCGGCAGGACCGGCCATGCCCTCGAGGCTTACCGCTCCCAAGGCATGGTGCATGAGGCCAAGACCCGCGAGCAGGCGCGCGGCGATCTGATCGAGCGCTGGGATCGCGACCGACAGACAGCGCCGGAGCGCAGCCGGATCATCCTCACCCACACCAACGACGAGGTGCGCGCGCTGAACGAGGCTGCACGGGAGCGGATGCGGGCTGCGGGCGAACTGGGCGATGAGGTGCACCTGACGGTCGAGCGCGGCGCGCGCCACTTCGCCCATGGGGACCGCGTCATGTTCCTGCAAAATGAGCGCGGCCTCGGCGTCAAGAACGGCACGCTCGGGACCATCGAGCAGGTCAGCGAGCAAAGCATGGCCGTGCGCACCGACGATGGCCGATCCGTGCAGTTCGACCTGAAGGACTACAACAAGATCGACCATGGCTATGCCGCGACCATCCACAAGGCTCAGGGAATGACGGTGGACCGCGCCCATGTGCTGGCAACGCCGGGCATGGACGCCCATGGCAGCTATGTCGCCCTGTCGCGGCACCGCGACGGTGTGGACTTGCATTATGGCCGCGACGATTTTGCCAGCCAGGACCGGCTTGTCCGCACCCTGTCGCGCGACCGGGCCAAGGACATGGCTTCGGACTACGAACGCGCCGATCCGGTACAAAGCTATGCCGAGCGGCGTGGGATCGCCTTCCGTGAGCGCGTGGCCGAGATCGTGCGCAGGGTCGTGCCCGAGAAGATACGCAACATGTTCGACGGCCTTCGCTCTCCTTCACATGTGCCCGGCCCGGATGGCGGACGACGGTCGGAGCGGGAAACGCCGGAAAGGGAAAGGAGCGACACGAGGGCCACGAAGCGCGAAACCGAAGCGCCGGAAAGGAAGGTGGCGGCAGACCCGCAAGTGGAGGCGCGTCGCGTGCGCACCCGAGCGCTCGTGCGCCATGCCCGCGCCGTGGATGCGATCTTCGAGGCGCAGGAGATGGGCGGCGAGACCGGTCCCGAGCAGGTGAAAGAACTACAAAAGGCCCGTCGGGTCTTCGAGGAGGTGCGGCCCTACGGCTCACATGATGCGGAAGCGGCCTACAGGAAGAACCCAGAGCTTGCCCGCGAAGCTGCATCAGGCCGGATCAACCGCGCCGTCCGCGCTCTCCAGCTCGAAACCGAGTTACGCACCAATCCGAGCCGCCGCGCCGAGCGCTTCGTGGAACGCTGGCAGAAGCTCGACCACACCAGCCAGCGCCAGTATCAGGCGGGCGACATGTCCGGCTACAGGGCCACGCGCTCGGCGATGGGCAACATGGCCAAGAGCCTTGAACGCGATCCGCAACTGGAATCCATCCTCGCCAACCGCAAGCACGAACTCGGCATCGCGTTCGAGTCAGGCCGCCGGCTCGGCCAAGAGTTGGCCTTCGCCCATGGCATCGACATCGGCAGAGGCCGGGGCCTCGGAATTTGATGCCGTCCTGTTTGCCGCCGTCTGAACGCCATAGTACGGCGGCGTGCAAAATGCGCTTGCGCGCCTACAACGGCTATCCTGTCTGGTCTCAGAAACCGTCAGTGGGAGGCAGCACGGCTATGCGCGAACCAGACCGCATCATCCGCTTGAAAACCGTTCTTGCCCGGACCGGGCTGTCCCGGTCCACCATCTACCGCAAGATCGCCGAAGGTACGTTCCCGCCGCAGATCAAGATCAGCGTCAACGGGAGCGGCTGGCATGAATCCGACATCAACCGCTGGATCGCAGATCCCGTCGGATGGCGCCCGAAACGTGAATTCGATGATATCCGGTGAGCCTCGGACCGGCACCGCGGATTCAAGCTGCCAGGCGGTGCTCTTGCTCGGCATCTGCGAAGGGCTCGCCCACGGCCTTGCGCAGGAAACGAGCAAGCGCCGCCTTCCGAGAGTCGCGGTCAAGGGCGTAGGCGGTCTGCTTGAATTCGACGCCGTCGAGCAGACCTTGAATGTAGCCCGAGATCGTATCCGCAGCCATGATAAGCGCGGTATCAAGCGTATGAATGTACTTGCTCGTGACCGAGCCCTTCGCGTGACCAACAAGGGCCGCGATCGTGACCTCAGTAAAGCCGAGGTCGTTCGCGATGCTTGCGAAGCTGTGTCGCAATACATGCGGCGTGATATCGGCCAGGGACGTATTACGGAAAATTTTCTCCCAATGATTGGGGAAACTGCCGAACGCATTGTCGTCGCCCAGTCCTGGAAACACGTAAGCGCGGGCTTCAGTCGTCGATCGGCGTTCCAAGAACTCCACCACAGGTAGCCCGATTGCCCGCGTGGAAGCTCCCTCCTTGCTATCAACCAATCGCAGGCAGCTCGCCTCCATATCGGCTTCTGCCCACCGCAGTTTGATCATTTCCGAGCGGCGGCATCCGGTGAGAGCAATTTGGCGGATGATATCGGTCGTCATTTGGTATCTCTCGTCCTCAGCCGCTTTACGCAGGATTCCTCCGAGTGTGCGATACTCAGCTTCGGTCAAGCGGCGGTTGCGAACTCTGTCCTTCGGTTTGCGAATCCCGTGCGCTGGGTTTGTCTCGATGATGCCGGCCTCAATGGCATAGGTAAGGATGCCTCCGAGCAGGCCTACGGTCCGCGTCGCGGTGCCAACGCCTCCCCGCACAATCGCTTTGCCGCGTAGCTTCTTGGTCTTGACGCTGACGCGCGTCTTGCCTGCCATGATGTCCTTCAAGACCTTGTTGATGTCAGCCTTGACGAGGTCCTTTACACGCCGCGTACCGATGAGCGGCAGGATATGACGGTGGATGCGGCCGGTGTCGGTAACGATGGTTGTCGGCTTCTTCGGACGGCCGCCTTTTCCGAGTATGAGACCTGCCTTCAAGTCGTTGAGGTAGAGTTCGCACAGTTCTTTGACGGTAATTGCGCTATGGTCGAGTTGGCGCTCCTCCGCCGGATTGTCGCCTTGTGCAACCCGGCCCAACTGAACTTTCGCCTCTTTCCTTGCCAGCTCAGGCGTCCAGACGCCATGCTGCCCGATCGTGTAGCGACGAGAACGACCAGCAGATCGATATTGAATGAGATAGCTGCGCTTTCCTGACGTGAATACACGTAGACCGAATCCAGGCAACTCATCGTCCCAGATGACGTAGTCTTTGCCCCGCGCTTCCGCGGCGTCGACGATGCGCTTAGTGAGCTTTGCCATCGAATTTCTCCGACTTGAAGCCCGTCTCCCGCGTAAGCACCACGTAAGCAGTTGGAAGGAAATCGGGGCGCGCGGCAGGATATGCGTTGCGGCCGCCGATTCCAGTTTCCTTAACAATTTGAGTAGTATGGCGAAGCATTGCCTGCCCTATCGCATTCTTGCGTAGAGCAGCCTAAATTGCTCCGAAGGCAAAGGTCACACGTTCGAATCGTGTCGGGTGCGCCATTCCGGTCCCAAACCACGAACGTTTTGGAGGGGGCTGGGTTTGCCGAGAATAGCCGCTCTGACGGCTTCCTTGCTGCCGACGATTTTCACCGATTTGTCACCGACAATGATAGCGCCGATCAGCGTGCGCAGGTAAGCCTTGCGCGCGGGCGTTTCGCCATTATCGAGTAGATCGCTCATGAGCTTGCTGAACGCAGCAACCTTTTCAGGGTCAATGCTGGCCGATGGTAGCACTTGCGATGCTGCGTGGTCATAGGCCGCCTGAGCCTTCTCGCGGTCGGCTTTGAGTTCGACGATCCGCTCGCGAAGAAGATCGTCGAGTTCGACGATACCCTCCTCGATTCCGCGATAGAGCCGCTTGAGGCGATCTTCGGCATCGACGACCTGGGATTTCAACAAAGCGAGGCGGCGATCAACGGCGGCGGTACGCTGCTGGCGCCGGGCGGCAATCGTGGAAAGCAGTTCGGTCAGACGCTCGGGCGTGAACATGTTCTCCTTGAGCGCTGTCAGAACCAGATCATCCAGGAAAGCCATCCGGATCGTGTTCCCCCGACAGGCCGTTGGTCCCTTCTGCGCGCGGCTGGCGCAGGTGTAATAGGCGTAGATGCGCCCCGTGCTGGAGGTTCCGGTCCGCTGCGTCATCCCCCCGCCGCAATGAGCACATTTGGCAAGTCCGGTCAGAAGGATCGGACCAGTGACCACACGCGGGGCTGTGACCTTGGGATTATTGGCCACGAGGCGGGCCTGGACGCGATCGAACAGGTCTTGCTCGACAACGGTGGGAGTTGCGATCTCGACGATTTCCGAGGCGGGCTTCAGTTCGCCGGTCTTGGCCGAACGGACGTTGTATTGCCAGTGGCCGACATAGACGGTGTTAGTCAGGATATGGTGCGTGGGACCGACGCCAAAGGTCCCTCCCGCTTTCGTCCGGTAGCCACGGCTGTTAAGCCATTTGACCAGTTGTTTGATACCTAGCGGTGGGGTGCCGGTCCTGGTGTCACCTTCCGCGTAGAGGCGAAAGATGAGCCGGACGGTCTCGGCCTCGACGGGCTCGACAGCGAGGTGCTTCTTGATCTTTTGCCCCCGCCGTTCGGCTTCGACAATGGTGTAACCGAGCGGAGGTGAGGCACCATTCCAGAACCCTTGTTTGGCATTCTCCTTCATCGCCCTGGTAACGTTCTTGCCGTTTTCCTTCGAGGTGTACTCGTCGAAGATGCCGATGATCTGGCGCATCATCTGCTGCGACGGATCGGTGCCAGTCGGTTGCGTCATCGAGACGACCTCAACGCCGTGACGGCGAAGCTTGCGGATCGTCAACTCCATCGTGGCCCCGTCGCGGAAAAACCGCGAAAAGGAGTGCACGACGATGACGTCATAGGGATGGTCTGCATCGCAGGCCCGTTCCAGCATCGCCTGAAACACCGGCCGCCGATCGTCGGTCGCACTGGCGCCGGGCTCGACATACTCGTCGACAAATGTCCAGCCGTTCGACAGACAATGTCGCGTGGTCAGGTCGCGCTGCGATGGAATCGACACCTCACCCTCTGCCTGCCGCCCGGTCGAGACCCGCAGGTAAACAGCGGCTCTCAATGGCGCGGGGCAGTCTGTTGCGGCGAGACTTGTTTTCGATTGCAGATTCCGGGTCATTGACGAACCTCTATGGTCCCACGCGATTTTGTGCGATTGCGCTGCTTCAATCTTGCTATTGATCTATTGATACGGGCGACGACGTCACGCCGCCATCATGTCGAACTCGACATGCACGCGGTCATAGGGAAATTCCACGCCCCCACGTTCCGTTCGCTCCAAAATCCCCGCGCCCAGTAGCAGCGTTACGTCGGAATGGACCCCCTTGAAGTCTCGGTCGACCCGACGCGCGACTTCCCGAATCGTCAGCGGGCCGGCTCCGGTCATAATGCGCACGATCTCCATGCGTTTGGGCGCCAGCACCCGCCAAAGATCGCTGACGCTCTCGAACGAAATTCGGTCGTCACCAGCCTTACGCTGCCCGCGCGCTGTCGCCAGGATGCGGCGCGTCAGGTCGTTTTGTGTCTCGACGCCCAGGATAACCGTCCGCATGCTCTATCTCCGTTTATTCACGTCGCGCCAAAAATCCGCCAGCAGCCGCTCCAGCCCACGAAACGCATAAGGGCTTTCCTTGCCATCCAGATGGCGATGATCGCCCTTGCCGCGCTCATTGTCGTAACGCACGCGGCAGACGCCGTTCACCACATAGGCGAGCCGATATTTGTAGCTGTGCGGACTGCCCGAGACGGGCTTAGGAACTTCCCACACAACCAGCTCGGCAAAGCCGGGGCTCACGACAAGCCGGGTTCGCGTGATTTTACGTGCTTTGGCCATCGATGTAATCGGTTACATCAAACGGCTCGTGATGTCAATGAATACATCAACGCCTGACAATTCCGACGGATTTGTTTGTTTTCCGCGAGTGGAAGTATCGCCGTCCTGGGTAGTCATGCTGCCCATCGCGCGTCATCTCCGCTTCCGTATCAGGGGATTCATCACCTCATCGGGCACAGCGATATCGTTTCGCGATGAGTGAGTACCCTCAAACAGCGCATCCAGTTGCTTGCCGAGCCAGGTTTCCAGCACCTGGACCTCGGTGTCGGTCACGCGAAGGGCGCTGTCGATCTCGAATTCAACCGACCAGCCGGCCTCCTTGTCCGGACTTCTTCTCCGTCCTGTCGCGGTCCGCCGCGGCGGGCGCGTTGCTTTCGGCTCAACGGCCATAGTCCAACTCGCGGTCACGTGCGCGCGCGGTGGATCGCGGAGTGGGGCGAGCGGCCTGTTGTGCGGCTCGTGGCTTTGTGGGCAGATGTATCGCCCGATCTGCCGATTGCCGGCTGTGATACCGATCGGCCTGTTTCGCCGGCAGAATGGCGTGTTCGATGACGGCGATCGTCGATGTCTTGGCGTGCCCGCTTGACAATCGCCCGGCGAGTAATGCGCGCCGCTCTTCGGCAGATACCGGTTCGGCCTTCGTATCATCCGCCATGCCGTCGCTCGCTCTGCTGCCAAGTCAAACGGGCATCAAGCGGCGGCAAAGTCAGGATGAAAAGACCTAAAATCCTTTTTGTCGTAGTGCAGCGATACAATACTTGCAATCGGCGGTTCTGGCGTCGTTCGCGGAAACGCTTCACGCGGCTTGCAGAGCCTTCTGAACGGCCTTGGGCGCGCGTTCGATCACAAGAAGATAGGCGCGAGTACGTCCTTCCGGCTGTCGCGAACCTTGTCACATTCGAGCCCGCGCTGCCGCCACTCCCATTCCGAGATAAGAGCGCTATCGCGCCTCCAATCCTCCCTGGTCTGCTTGATCAGCTACCACCGGGGCGGCGACATCCGGTCAATGCTGGCGCGAAGCGCCACCGCGAAGCGGCTTGGCATTAACGGGATGGTGGCGCTCCGGTCCCATCCCTGCAAGCAGGCCATGCCGCCGCTCCCGCCAGCAAGTGGATAGCAATGGAACCTCAAGCTGCTCCGATGCTGTGAGGCACCGGACGCGCCGGGGGTGGGACACATTGCCATCCTCATCGTCACCGGCATGAGTGCCGGCCTTCTCGAAGTCCGCAACGGCCTCAACAGACCTCATCGAACTGGCCATTCGGACGCCAGGATACCGGATCGGCGATCCAGCGGTTGATGTCGGATTCGCGCCAGCCAGCGCCATGGATGCTGATCCTGATCTGGGGTGGGAACGTGCCCTCGGTGATCTTGCGGTAGATGGTAGAACGGGACAGCCCGGTCCGGAAAAGGACGGTTTTGAGGCGGATGATACGGTCTGGCTCACGCATGGTTGCGCTGCCTCCTGCTGGCTCTTTCTGACTGCTGCTGATCCAGACAGAACAAGCAGTGACGGTCGCGCAAGAGCGTTTTTCGCGTCGTCGTACCGTGGCGTACAGGCGGCGGAAAATAAGCGAAGTTAAAGTCCGAGGCCGCGGCCTCTGCCGAGGTCGATGCCGTGACTGAAGGCGAGTTCGAGGCCGAGCCGGCGGCCTGACTCGATCTGGATTCCGAGTTCGATCTTGCGGTTGGCGAGGATGGATTCTAGTTGCGGATCGCGTTCGAGGCTCTTCGCCATATCGCCCATGGCCGACCGCATGGCCTTGTAGCCGGACATGTCGCCCGCCTGATATTGGCGCTGGCTGGTCTGGTCGAGCTTCTGCCAGCGCTCTACGAAGCGGTCGGCGCGCCGGTTTGGATCGGTGCGGATTTCGGTTTCAAGCTGGAGCGCGCGGATGGCGCGGGCGGGGTTGCCCGAAGCGGCTTCCAGGGCGAGCTCCGGGTTCTTCTTGTAGGCGGCTTCGGCATCGTGCGAGCCATAGGACCGCATCTCCTCGAAGACCTTGCGGGCCCCCTGCAATTCCTTCACCTGCTCCGGGCTGGCCTTACCGCCCTGCTGCTGCATCTGGAAGATCGCGTCCACCGCGCGCGCGTGTCGGATGAGCGCCTTCGTGCGGGCCTTGCGCAGCGCTTCCTCCCGATCTTTGGCGGTCTCTCTCGCGGGTGCTGTAGCGGTGCGCAGCGCCTCCATCCCGGCGCTTTTTCCTTCCGGCTGCCCTCCGATGTCTGAACCGGGCGCGCCGTCTGCGGGCAGACGCCGCCCGTCGAACATACCGCGCACCTTCTCAGGCACAATCTTCCTGACAATTTCGGCGACACGCTCGCGGAAGGTGATGCCGCGCCGCTCGGCATAGCTCTGCGCCGGATCGGCGCCCTCGTAATCCGACGCCATGTCCTTGGACCGGTCGCGCGACAGGGTGCGGATGAGCCGGTCCTGACCGGCGAAGTCGTCGCGGCCGTAATGCAGGTCCGCGCCGTCGCGGTGTCGCGACAGGGCGACATAGCTGCCGTGGGCGTCCATACCGGGTGTCGCCAGCACATGGGTCCGGTCCACCGTCATACCCTGCGCTTTGTGGATGGTCGCGGCATAGCCGTGATCGATGCGGTTGTAGTCCTTGAGGTCGAACGAGACATTGCGCCCATCGTCGGTGCGCACCGACATGGATTGCGCACTGACCCGTTCGATGGCTCCGAGCGTGCCGTTCTTCACGCCAAGCCCGCGTTCGTTTTGCAGGAACATGACGCGATCCCCACTGGCGAAGCTGCGCGCGCCGCGTTCGACTTTCAGGTGAACGTCCTCGCCCAGATCGCCTGCGGTCCGCATCCGCTCGCGCGCCCCCTCGTTGAGCGCGCGCACCTCGTCGTTGGTGTGGGTGAGGATGATGCGGCTGCGCTCTGGTTCAGCGCGCCGGTCGCGGTCCCAGCGGTCGATCAGATCGTCGCGTGCCTGTTCGCGGGTCGCAGCCGCATGCACCATGTCATGCGCGTCATAGGCATGGATCGCATCGCCGGTCCTGCCGGTCGCCAAATCGCGCGTGGCGTCGCGCTGCCAGTCCTTGCGCTGGCGGCGGACTTCGTTGATTTCGACGCCGCCGTAACGCTCGTGGATCGAGCGGAAGGCCGCACCGGCCTCTATTGCTTGCAACTGCTGCGGATCGCCGACCAGCACGACCTTGGCGCCAGCTTCGGCGGCATGGGAGAGCACGCGCTCCAACTGGCGCGTGCCGACCATGCCGGCCTCGTCGATCACCAGGACATCGCGCGCGCTGAGCATGTCGCGGCCCTGTCCCCAGCCATGTTCCATGCTGGCGATGGTGCGTGACGCGATGCCTGATCCGCTTTCGAGGTTTTCCGCCGCAATGCCGGACAGCGCCACGCCCCGGACCTCATAGCCCGCCGCTTCCCAAGCCTCCCGCGCCACGCCCAGCATCGCGCTCTTTCCCGTCCCGGCGTAGCCGACCACGACACCGAGATCGCGCCCGTCTGTGATATGCCCGAGCGCATCGGACTGCTCGCCGGAAAGTACAAGGCCGCTCTGTTCGGCACGCGCCAGCGCCGCCTGCCTGTCGGCGTCGTTCACCTCGTGACGTTCCCGTTCCGCCATGGGTTTGGCGGCAAGGTGCAGGCGCCGTTCGGCCTCGATCATGTCGCGGGTGGTGAAGCGGTCTTCGCCCCGTCCGTCCTTGCCGAGTTCGACCAGATCGGGCGCGCTGCGTATCGCGCCCATCACCGCGTTGAACTGGTCGATCCCGTCGCTGTGCCGATCCGCGAACTTTGCCATGTCGCGCGGCGTGAAGGTCGATTGCTGATGCGTGATTGCCTCCAGTGCGATGGAAGGATCGGCAATGATGCGCTCGCCGTTGCCGCGCGCGATCTCGCGGTGCATCTCCGCGCGGTCGGCGGCCTCGACCCCTTCGCCTTCGATCCGCTGCGCGGATGCGCCGATCTGGCTTTGCGGCTCCAGCCCGATGCCCTGCGCCTCGAAGCTGCGATGGTCGATGCGCGCGTCGATATCGAGTTCGGCCAGACGTTCGTTGGCAAGCTCGGCCCAGCGTTCGCGCCAACGTTCGACCATCTGCGTTCGGTTCCAGTCCCGCACCTTCGGGCCGAAACCGTCCTCGTCCACCGCCCGCATCGTCAGCATGACATGGGCGTGCGGTTTGGGGCTTCCATCCTCGGCCATGTCCCAATGCACATTGAGATCGGCGATCATGCCCCGATCCACGAATTCGCCCCGAGCGAAGTCGCGGGCCAGTTCGATGCCCTGCGTCTCACTCATCTCGCGCGGGATGGCGAACTCGACCTCGCGGGCTAGCTGGGCGTCCTTGCGGACCTCGAATGCCTCGACATCGTTCCAGAGCCGTTCACGGTCGCTCCATGCCTCCGGCGCATTTTCCGGCAGCAGCACTTCGGAATGGACGACGCCGCGCTTGGCGGTAAAGTCCTGGGCGCGGCCCTGCCGCTCGTCATGCAGCCGCGAGGCCGAGCGGTAGGCGGCCGATGCCACCGCGCTCTGGCCGGCTTTGCGGCCAATGACCTTGACGTGAAGATGATAGATCGCCATCGCGATCAGATCAGTGGCACGGCGAAGCGCACGTCGGAACGACGTATAAGCGCGCCCTCCCTCGAAAAATTCTCGGGCGGGATTACACCGTCTCAAACCGTCCCGGCGACCTTACAGCATTATGCCCAGGGCTCAACTATCATCCCCTCATCAACATTGCTGGAGAACGTGATGCGCAAACCGCGGGATTTCGATGGGGAACTGAAAGCACTTCAGGACAAGGCGCGGGAACTGAAAACCCGCAAGGTGCAGCAACTCGGTGAACTGGTGATCGCCACCGGGTTGGACGCGCTCAGCGCCGAAGAACTGGCGGGCGCGCTGATCACGCTTGCCGAGATGAAGGACATTGCAAGGAAGGAGACATGGGCAAAACGTGGGGCCGCGTTCTTTCAGAGCCGGGCGCGGCGAACTGCACCGGCAGCTGAGCGCCACACTGGCGGCGCTCGGGCGCAACCGGGCGGCGCGCAACCGTCAACAGGCAGCATGGGCGCGGCATGATATGCGCGCATGGCAAGTCGGGCGCCGCAAGCGCACGCGGCACCTGATCGAACTCGGCGGCCTCGTCGTCAAGGCTCGTGTCGTGGACCTGACCGGCGATGATCGCGCCATTATCCTCGGCGCGCTGCTCTGGATGGCAGACAAGCTGCAAAGCGATCAGGGCGAACAGGCGCGCGAGCTATGGGCCGCAAAGGGAAAGCAGGCGTTCGAGGCGGACCCGGCAACACACAAGGGGACAGATCGAACTGTTCCAGCAGTTCGTCGTTGATGCAAGACGATGGGATGTCAGCCGAGCGACTGCGTGCCGGAGTGATGTTCATAAACGTCGCCGCAGGTTCGAGTTCACAGGTTCTCCGACGCAAACTGAACCAAGACGAATCAAAATCACCCGATCAGAGGTGCGTCAAATTGCTTCAAAATGATCTCTTCACACCTGTGCATCTGTGGATGACACCCACATGGCAAGAACTTTTTCGACGTTGCAGCATTTGGTCGTTGCGGTCATCTGTCCGGCCTCATGATGCGGATCATATGAGCCGCG
>VYKW01000150.1_pt1 | contig 31347 bp, 30 predicted proteins | sample 5114451 | NCBI WGS metagenome assembly VYKW01 (sample SAMN12291784, study PRJNA351875) | freshwater metagenome | isolation source: freshwater lake | place: USA: Michigan, Gull Lake | collected 2013-08-08
CTTGTGGGCGGCTTTGGGGCCGGTTCGGGGCATGCGCCCGTCTGATTTGATTTTTACGCTAGCGCAAAACCGCTTCGTTAGGGTAAACGCAATGCACAACCAACTCAAAATGCTGCACTGCGATAATTCGCTTTAATTCATGCTGCGCCGCAGCTATAGTGGTGGCCTAGCTCGACGAGAGCGGTATGACGCGTGCCCGGGTCGCACACCCGGCCTCAACCAGAAAGGCGAACGCCCATGATCAACAATTTCCAGGATTTCCAGAAGATCGGCCAGACCGGCATGGAAGGCTACATGAAGATGATGGGCGAGTGGAACAAGAGCTGGCAGACCATCGCCAGCGAATGGACCGACTACTCCAAGCGCGCCTTCGAAGATGGAACGGCCGCTTTTGAGAAGCTCGCTGCCGCCAAGTCGGTTGAACAGGCGATGGAAATTCAGACCACCTACGCCAAGCGCGCCTACGAAGACTACATGCAGCAGATGTCCAAGATCGGCGCGATGTACCAGAACATCGCCAAGGAAGCCTTCAAGCCGGGCGTCTTCCCGGGCTCGCGCTAAGGGAATTGGCCGCCGCTTACCGGCAGCCGCCGAAAGAACGAGGCCCGGGCTCATCGCCCGGGCCTTTTTTGCGTCGCACTGCGTCCCCACATTTTGAAATAATGTCGGCCGATCCACAAAGGCGTCTCAACATCCAGTCCACCATCCGCTCTCGTAGAAACAGCAACCTGTAAATCGCAGGAAAGGCCCCTTGCCCCCGCTTCGCGGATGGATTGAACTACCACCTGAGCCGGCCGGTTTCGGCGGCACCAGACGACGGACAGAAACGACGGCCGCAATGGCCGCCAACACGGGCATGATCGAAGGTATGGGAGAAGTGTGGCAGGGCATGATTGACGGACGGCCGCGCGCCGCTGGTCCGGACAAGGACCAGGGCCAGGGCGGCGACGGTGATCAGGGCAAGACCGGGATCGTCACCAAGACACGGCCAAAGACGAAGAAGCCGTCGCTCTACAAGGTTCTACTTTTGAACGACGATTATACCCCGATGGAATTCGTCGTGCACGTGCTTGAGAAGTTCTTCCAAAAAGGCCGCCAGGAAGCGACCGACATCATGCTGGCCGTACACCGCAAGGGCGTCGGCGTGTGTGGTGTGTTCACTTACGAAGTGGCTGAAGCCAAAGTCACTTTGGTTATGGACTTCTCCCGCCAGCACGGGCACCCTCTGAAATGCACCCTGGAGAAAGAGTAGGTCAAACGTGCCGTCCTTCTCGAAGAATTTGGAGATCACCCTTCACCGTGCTCTCGAGCATGCCAATCAGCGCAGCCATGAATACGCGACGCTGGAGCATCTGCTCGCCGCTCTGCTCGAAGACCGCGACGCCGCCGCCGTCTTGCGCGCCTGCAACGTCGATTTGGATCGCCTTCGCGCACGCGTGACGGAATACCTCGACACCGAATTCACCGCGATCACATCCAAGTCGGTCGCCGAAGCCTCGCCGACGCCGGGCTTCCAGCGCGTCATCCATCGCGCCGTCGTCCATGTGCAGTCATCGGGCCGCGAGGAAGTGACGGGTGCGAACGTTCTTGTCGCCATCTTCGCCGAGCGCGAAAGCCACGCAGCCTTCTTCCTGCAAGAGCAGGACATGACACGCTTCGACGCGGTGCAATACATCAGCCACGGCATCGCCAAACGTCCCGGAATGTCTGAACCCCGCGTCGTGCGCGGCGCAGAGGAGAACGAGCAAACGGAAACCGGTGAGGACAAGAAGGGCCAGCAGGACGCGCTCAATACGTACTGCGTCAATCTCAACCGCAAGGCCCGGGACGGCAAGATCGATCCGCTGATCGGCCGTGAGCCGGAGGTGCTGCGCACGATCCAGGTGCTCTGCCGCCGCCAGAAGAACAACCCGCTCCTCGTCGGCGACCCCGGCGTTGGCAAGACCGCGATCGCCGAAGGCCTCGCCCGCAAGATCATCCGCGGCGAGGTGCCCGAGGTGCTGCGCGACGCGACGATCTTTGCGCTCGATATGGGCTCGCTGCTCGCCGGCACGCGCTACCGCGGCGACTTCGAAGAGCGTCTGAAGGCCGTGATGAAGGAAGCCGAAGCCTATCCGGGCGCGGTGCTCTTCATCGACGAGATCCACACCGTCATCGGTGCCGGCGCCACCTCCGGCGGCGCCATGGACGCCTCCAACCTGCTGAAGCCCGCGCTCCAGTCGGGTGCGTTGCGCTGCATTGGTTCCACCACCTACAAGGAGTACCGTCAGCACTTCGAGAAGGACCGCGCGCTCGTCCGCCGCTTCCAGAAGATCGACGTCAACGAGCCCACCGTGGCCGATGCCATCGAGATCCTGAAGGGACTGAAGCCGTACTTCGAGGAGTACCACAAGCTCAAGTACACCAACGACGCCATCAAGGCGGCGGTGGAATTGGCGGCCCGCTACATCCACGACCGCAAGCTGCCCGACAAGGCGATTGACGTGATCGACGAAACCGGCGCGGCGCAGATGCTCGTCGTCGAGTCGAAGCGCAAAAAGAAGATCACCGTGAAGGAGATCGAAGCCACCATCGCCACGATGGCGCGCATTCCGCCAAAGACCGTGTCGAAGTCGGATTCGGAAGTCCTGCACAACATCGACCGCGATCTGAAGCGGCTCGTGTTCGGCCAGGACAAGGCCATCAGCGCGCTCGCCTCCGCCATCAAGCTAGCCCGTGCCGGCCTTCGCGAACCGGAAAAGCCGATCGGATGCTATCTGTTCTCCGGCCCCACCGGTGTCGGCAAGACCGAAGTCGCCAAGCAGCTCGCCAACCTTCTGGGCGTCGAACTGCTGCGCTTCGACATGTCGGAATACATGGAGAAGCACTCGGTTTCACGTCTGATCGGCGCGCCTCCCGGCTACGTCGGCTTCGACCAGGGCGGCCTGCTGACCGACGGCGTCGATCAGCATCCCCATTGCGTGCTGCTCCTCGACGAAATCGAGAAAGCCCATCCCGACCTGTACAACATTTTGTTGCAGGTTATGGACCACGGCAAGCTGACGGACCACTCCGGCAAATCGGTCGACTTCCGCAACGTCATCCTGATCATGACGACGAACGCGGGCGCCGCCGATATGGCCAAGCCTCCCATGGGCTTCGAACGCGGCCGTCGCGAAGGCGAGGACACCGAAGCGGTCAACCGGATGTTTACGCCGGAATTCCGCAACCGCCTTGATGCAGTGATCCCCTTCGGCGGCCTGCCGCCGGAAGTCATCGCCAAGGTCGTCGACAAGTTCATCTTCCAGTTGGAAGCACAGCTCTCCGAGCGCTCGGTCACGATCGAACTGACAGACGCGGCCCGCAAGTGGATCGGTGAAATCGGCTACGATGAAAAGTTCGGCGCCCGCCCGCTTGGACGCGTCATCCAGGAGCACATTAAGAAGCCGCTGGCTGACGAATTGCTCTTCGGCAAGCTGGAGCACGGCGGCACGGTCAAGATCGGCCTGGAAGGCACCGGCCTCGAAAAGCGCCTGACCTTCGACTTCATCCCCGCCGAACCTGGCAGCCGCAAGCCCGAGCAGACGGACGACGACGACGAGACGGAAGCCGCCCTCGTCGATGTTGCTCCGCGTAAGGCGCTTCCAGGGCCTAAGGAGAAAAAGGAAAAGCCATCGCGTCCCGCCGGCTCCGTGCCGGGGGTGCCGCGCAAGAAAGACGAGTAAAGGAGCGCGGCACACACCCGCCAATCTCCCGACTCGCGTTACCATCGGCGCGCCGCGTAACGATCGCGGCGCGCCGATTTTTTTGGCCGGGTGGGGCGCGGAACCAAGTCTCCGCACCTATCTTTATCCAGGGGGAAGTCCATGACCCGCTGAGGTCATGGCAGCGATGGAGAGACCAATGTCCGCACGCGTCGCAAAGCTCACGCCGAATAGCACCGCCCTTCGCATCGGCACACTCGCCGCCGCCGGCACGATCCTGGCCGCGTTCCTCACCGTCGCCCCCGTTAAGGCAGCGGTCGCCGGTGAACTCGCCGGCACATGGACCGGCACCGGAACCGTGACGCTTGCTAATGGAGCACGCGAAAAAGCGCGCTGCCGCGCGTCCTACATTTCAGCCGGCGGCCGCACCTACGCCATGTCGGCCACTTGCGCCACCGCTGCCGCCAAGGTCTCGCAGACGGCAATTCTTAGCCAGAACACGAAGAACCGCTTCGGCGGCACATTCTACAACCCCGAATTCGGCGTCACCGGCCGCATCCGCATCATCCTCAGCGGCGCCCGCCAGACCGTCTATCTCTCCGGCAGTTCCGGCCACGCCACCTTCAACATGAAGCGGCGGTGAGGCGGCGGGGGAAACCTCCCCCGCCACATGAACGCCAGCTGAAAACAAGGTTCAGAACCGGTTCAGCCGCTCTCTCCTAAGGTCTCTCACATGACGGGGCAATTGACCCCGCCAAGAGATCCAACGGAGACCACGATGTCCACCCTGACCCGCACCATCGCCCTCGCCGCCGCCATGCTCGCCGCCGGCACCGCTGTCGCCTCGGCCCACTCGGTCGAAGAGCGCCAGATCAAGCAGCGCCTCGCTATCGAACACGGCCGCCAGACCGGCTCTATCACCTGGCTCGAAGGCCGCCGCCTGCGCGCCGAACAGCAGCGCATCCTGCGCATGGAGCGCATCTTGAAGGCCGACGGCCACCTCTCCGCCAGCGATCGCCGCATCCTGGCCCAGATGCAGAATGAGGCCCGCCGCAACATCGTGGCCGAGAAGACCGACGGCCGCCGCCGCCTGGGCTTTCTCCCCCGCGTCGGCAACTAACTGCATCCCCGTTTAAGCTTTCTCCCTAACTCGTCGGGCCGCCCCACCGGGCGGCCTATTTTTTTGGCGCCCCCCATCATCTGACCGATGCGTGTCGGCAACATCCGCCCGATGGTTGGTAAATGGGAACACAGCTTAGGGATTTGGTAAGCACGCGCCCGCTAGCGTGACCCGGCATTTCCAGTTCCAGTCGGGGCCAGTCCATCATGAGCATTCTTCGGTCGGTTTCGGTCGACGACATCATTTCTCGCGGCAGCATTCGCGAGCAGGACGTGATGCGCATGCGCCAGTCGTTCTACGACGACGGCCTCATCACCCCCGAGGAAGCCGACCACCTAATCCGCCTCAACGAAGCCTGCGCGGTCCAGGATGCCGCGTGGTCGCCCTTCTTCGTCCAGGCCATCTGCGATTACATCGTCAATCAGACGGAGCCGGAAGGCTACCTCACCGCCGCCAACGCCGACTGGCTGATCGCCATGATCGCCCCCGAAGGCCGCTTACGCTCCAAAACCGAACTCGATCTTCTGCTCCAGGTTCTCGACACCGCCCGCTGGTCGCCCGAACGCCTCGTCCGCTTCGCACTCGATGAGGTCAAGCGCGCGGTGGTCGAAGGCGATGGCCCGCTGCGCACCAACGGCACCCGCCAGAGCGGCACCATCACCGACGCCGAAGTCGATCTGATCCGCCGCATATTGTATGCCTTTGGCGGCGACGGGAACATTGCCGTCACCCGCGCCGAAGCCGAGGTTTTGATTGCCATCGAAGAGAGTCTCGCCACTGGCGACACCCCGAACCCCGCCTGGACGGATCTCTTCGTCAAGGCCATGGCCAATGTCGTTCTCGCGACTTCCGGCTATGCGCCGCCGAGCCGCGAGGAAGCACTTCGCTCCGACGCCTGGCTGAAGCGCCGCGGCGATCTATCGGTGGCCAACCTCATTGGCGCCATCGTCACCGGCAGCCTCTCCAGCGTCTGGGACACCTACACCGAACAGAGCTCCGAGGAGCGGGCGCTCGCCCGCCTCGAACGCCAGCGCGTCGAGATCATCACCAACGAAGAGATCACCGAGGGCGAGGCTTCCTGGCTGGTCGAACGCCTGACTCGCGACGACCGCCTCACCCCGACCGAGTTGGCCCTCATCGACTATCTGCGCCGGGAAGCGACTATGCTCCACCCCGCCCTCGTTGAGTTGGTCCGCCGCACTTCGGCCGCCTGACCCCTCGGGCGCCCGGCCGCCCCCTGCCAAGATCGTATTTCTTAATGAGACCATCAGTTCAGGCGGCCTGAACCCGACGCAGGGGCCGGCCTGCCGTGCCCAAACCCGGACAGTGCGGAGCCAAAACCCCGTTCCGCCGCGCCATGTTGCCCGTTTACGTGGCGGAAAGAGGCGTCTAGAACCACCCGTTATTCAGCCCTTCCCCCAACCAGTCCGAACCAAGACGGGACCGCATCCGCGATGTTCAATAAGATCCTGATCGCCAACCGCGGCGAGATCGCCTGCCGTGTCATCAAGACCGCGCGTAAAATGGGTATCAAGACCGTCGCGGTCTACTCGGATGCCGACCGCGACGCCCTCCACGTCGAAATGGCAGACGAAGCCGTCCACATCGGTCCCGCCCCCGCCGCCCAGTCCTACCTGATCATCGACAAGATCATCGAGGCCTGTAAGAAGACCGGCGCCGAGGCCGTCCACCCCGGCTACGGCTTCCTCTCCGAACGCGAAGCGTTCCCCGTCGCCCTGGAAAAAGCCGGTATCGTCTTCATCGGTCCCAACCCGCGCGCCATCGCCGCAATGGGCGACAAGATTGAGTCCAAAAAGGCCGCAGCAGCCGCCAAAGTATCCACCGTCCCCGGCTACATGGGCGAGATCGCCGACGAAAAGCACGCCGTCAAAATCGCCGAGGAAATTGGTTATCCCGTCATGATGAAGGCCTCCGCCGGCGGCGGCGGCAAGGGCATGCGTATCGCCTTCAACCGCAAGGAAGTCGAAGAAGGCTTTCCGCTCGCCAAGTCTGAGGCCAAGGCCTCCTTCGGCGACGACCGCATGTTCATCGAAAAATTCATCGTCGATCCCCGACACATCGAAATCCAGCTGATCGGCGACAAGCACGGGAACGTCGTCTATCTCGCCGAGCGTGAATGTTCGATTCAGCGCCGCAACCAGAAGGTGCTCGAAGAGGCTCCGTCGCCGTTGCTCGACGAAAAGACCCGTAAGGCCATGGGCGAGCAAGCCGTCGCGCTTGCCAAAGCCGTCGGCTACGACAGCGCCGGTACCGTCGAATTCGTCGCCGGCCAGGACCGCTCGTTCTTCTTCCTTGAAATGAACACCCGCCTCCAGGTTGAGCATCCGGTGACCGAGATGGTCACGGGCGTGGACCTGGTCGAACTGATGATCCGGGTTGCCGCTGGCGAAAAGCTCCCCTTCAAGCAGTCCGATATCAAGTTGAACGGCTGGGCCGTTGAAAGCCGCGTCTACGCCGAAGACCCCTTCCGCAACTTCCTGCCCTCCATCGGCCGTCTGGTTAAGTACCGTCCCCCGGCTGAAGGCACCCGCGATGGAGCGACCGTCCGCAACGACACCGGCGTCTTCGAAGGCGGCGAAATCTCGATGTACTACGACCCGATGATTGCAAAGCTCGTCACCCACGCCTCAACGCGTGAGAAGGCGATCGCAGTCCAGGCCGATGCCCTCGACGCCTTCTATATCGACGGCATCCAACACAACATTCCCTTCCTCCAGGCGGTGATGCAGCACCCCCGTTGGATCTCGGGCAAGATCTCGACCGGCTTCATCAAGGAAGAGTACCCGGATGGCTTCAAGCCGCGCGCCGCAGAGGGCGAGGAGCGCCGCATCCTGGCCTCCGTAGCCGCCGTGATCGACCACCAGCAGAATTCCCGCCGGCGCCAGATCACCCATCAGATGTCGGGCACCGCGGTCAGCTTCGCCAAGACCCGCGTCGTGAAGATCGGCGACGACCTGCTGAAAATGGAAGTGTCCGGGGAAGGGCACTCCTTCGCCGTCACCATGATGGGCGCCAACGACGCCCGCGGCGAAACTGTCTCGATCGTATCCGGCTGGACCCCAGGCGAGCCGGTCTGGCACGGCAAGGTCAACAATCGCGACGTGGCCATCATGGTGCGCCCGCGTCTGAACGGCCTAACGCTGTCCTACCGGGGCATCACTGTGCCCGTCTACGTCTTCACCGCCCGCGAGGCGGAACTGGCGGCACTGATGCCCGTCAAGGCCGCGGCGGACTTGTCGAAGTTCCTACTCTGCCCGATGCCGGGCCTGGTCAAGGCGATCAACGTCGAGGAGGGGGCCGAAGTGAAAGCCGGCGATCCGCTGGCGATCGTCGAGGCCATGAAGATGGAAAACATCCTGCGTGCCGAGATCGACGGCAAGGTGAAGAAGGTCAATGCCAAGGCGGGCGACAGCCTCGCCGTCGATGCCGTGATCCTTGAATTCGCCTGATCGAACACACGCCGACCGAAATATGAGGCCGTCCCGCTGCCCGGGGCGGCCTTTGTTATGGCAAACGCTCCACCCTCAGTCGGTGGCGTAACGGCCGCATTCGCGCCGGATCATGTCGAGGATCGGATCGTACGCATCCTCGTCGCGCGCTTCCGGATAGACCAGATAAACCGGATAGACGAACCGGCGCGCCCGCTTCGGCTGTTTGAGGCGACCCCGCGACAGGTAGGGCTTCACGAGCCGCATCGGAAAATAAGCCGACAACTCGTTCGCCAGCACGTACTCGAGCGGGTTGCTCCCCAGGTCCAGCGAGAGCCCGGGCTTGATCAATTCCGGATAGGCCGTCGCATGGTCGCGCTGAAAATCGGCGCCCCAATTGATGAACATATAATCGCTGCTGCCCTTCTTCGGCGCCGTCCGCGCGCTGGTCACCAGCACGAATTCCTCGTCGAACAGATGCTCCACCGTATGCCCGGGCGGCTGGATCGGCCGGTACATGATCGCCAGATCAAGCGTCCCTTCGATCAAGCGCTGGGTCAGCACGTCTTGCAGTCCGGCCGTGGCCGAAATCGCGATATCCGGGGTCTCGGATCTGAGCTTTGCGATCGTTTTCAACAGCACTCCGTGCCAGAGCGTGGCCGGTGCGCCGATGGCGATATGGTCCCGGTGCTGGTCGGAAAGCGACACTTCCAGCTGCGCCCGCTGCCACACGCGGACCAGCGCCAGCGCGTGTTTGTGGAATTGTTCGCCCGCCGCCGTCAGATCTGCACCGCTTTTTGAGCGTTCAAAAACCGGACGTCCAAGCAGGTCTTCGAGCCCCTTGATGCGCGCCGAGACGGTCGACTGGGTGATGTTCAATCGATGCGCAGCATCAATAAAACTGCCGGTTTCTGCCACCATCAGAAAGGTGCGGGCAAGATTGATGTCCATCTGCGACTCGCGCGGTGAGGAGGACGCTGAAGCTCTATCTATCGAAATTTTCGATAGTGGTCAGCGGAAAATTCCGTTTGAAGCCCGATTTGATTCTCACCACATTGCACACGTCTCGGCGACGAGTCGGGAAATGAAAGCTGTGCAGTCATGCACGGTGCAAAAACTGAAGGACGAAGAACATGGCCAAAGCTGCAAAGAAGCCTGCCGCGAAGAAGGCTGCCAAGAAGCCGGCGGCGAAGAAGAAGAAGTAAGAGTTTCCTGCCTCGTGCCCCGGAACCTAGTCAGTCGGCTCGTCAGAGCATCGGTGGTTCCAACGGCGGTGCTGATCAGCGTTCTCTCCTCCGCGCAAGCGGCGTCGGTCACCAACCGGGATGATTCGGACCGCAAGGTCACGATCGTCGAGAGCGGCACCCAAAAAGACCACGTCCTCAAAAAAGGCGAGGTTCTTGAAGGGGTCTGCCAGCGCGGCTGCAGCATCCGCATCGACGGTGACGACGTGAATCCTTACGTGCTCGAGGGCACGGAAGTCACGACCATCGAAGGGGGCGATCTCTATGCAGAAGGGCAGGGGCCGCTGGGTCCTCCGCGTACCGGAGCGTCTGGCCAGCCTTCCAAGCCCGGCCCGTAAAGCATCTGAGTTGATCGAGGCTTTGCATTCCGGCACCCGCGCCCCCGTGGCTCGGGTGCCGGTTTCATTTCGGGTACCCGGCAGGCCCGAGCGCCGCCCCTCCGGCTGCCCCGGCCTGACGCCTTCACCACCTCAACCCCGCCCCGCGTCGTCGAAACGCACCTCTTCGGTCTGCGCCAGCGGACCCAGCAGATCTGCGAAACTCGCGATCAATGCGTTATCCACAGATTCGATCGATGCGCCGTGACCGAGCGCGGCAAGACTGGTCACCGCCGATCCTTCCAATCCGCACGCGACGATCGCCGCGAAGTGCGAAAGATCCGGCGCCACGTTCAAGCTGATCCCGTGCAGGCTGACCCCCCGCCTCACCTTCAAGCCAAGCGCGCCGATCTTGGCCTCTCCACACGGCAGATCCGGCCGCCGCACCCAGACGCCCGGCCGCGCCGGATCCCCCGTTGCCGTCACGCCGAGCCTATCGAGCGCACCGATAACGCAGCGCTCCAGCAATCGAACGAACGCGCGAACATCGCCACCCGTCCGCCGCCGCACATCGAGCAGCGTGTAGACGATCCGCTGCCCGGGTCCGTGATAGGTGATCTCACCGCCCCGATCCGTTTCGTAAATTGGAAAGCGCTCCGGCTCGATCACATGCTCCAGCCGCCCGCGCGGGCCTTTCGTCAGCAGCGGCGGATGCTCCAGAAACCAGAGCAGTTCGGCGGCTTGGCCGTAAGTGATCCGCTCCACTTCGGCATCCATGAAACGCAGCGCCGCCGGATAGGACACCGGGCGTGTGGAGCGCATCAGCCGGATCGGAGGTGAGGGGAGCGACATGCAAAGGCCTCGGAAGGGAGCGCCGTCCGAACGCGCCAAAGAGGCGGTGGGGGTGCTCAAGGGCACTTTGCCAGCCCGCGGCCGGCACCGCCAACCTCAGATGACGGCGCAACTGCCGCCCCTTGCCGCAGCCCGGTGGCGTTTTGCCGAGGCGTGCCGGGTTCACACTTGCCATATCCGGAGCCGTCTGTTAGTTCCCGTCGCCTCGGTAACGCAGCGGGTGTCCGGTGCGTTGCGCGGCTCTCCCAAAACGGCCAATTGGCCCATACGGGCGATCCCATGCGGTTGTGGCGGAATTGGTAGACGCACTACCTTGAGGTGGTAACGGGGCAACCCGTGGAGGTTCGAGTCCTCTCAACCGCACCATTCATTCGGGCCGGCGCTGTCGCAGCGCTGCGCCCCGCAAACCAATAGAAACGAGTGACGTTTACAGAGTGCTGCCGCCGGCAACCCGGTGTGTGCCGCGCGGCCGGTCATGCGTCCGGCCCTAAAATCCAAACAGAAAAAGTGGGGGCGGATCGCTCGCGCTGGCGCGCTTCACGCGAGAGGTCTTAGACTTTGTCCCGCCTTGCCCACGCTGTGCTTTTTGCGACCGCCCCGGCGTCTGAGTCTCGGCATGATCCGTTGCCGTTGCCGCTTGCCGGGGACGCGCGGGCGGCGCCAGCGTCACGACCTCCGCATCGGCACCCGACAGCGTCTTCAGCACCGCCGCAGAACCGAAGAACGGCAGCAAGTGCGGTTGAGCCGGATCTCCAGCCGCCGCGGCGGAAATCAGAGGTCCCTCCGGCGCCGCCTTCGGCCGCGACTTGGCGATCAGCTTCTCCAGATCCGCGTTGTACGTGTCGACGGGCACGAACGGCGCCGTGGCGCGCATGTGCACGACCTTATACCCCTGCCGCTTTAGCGCCGCGAGGATCACGGGAAGCGCCTTCGCCGTCGCGCTCTTGATGTCATGGAACAGAACAATACCACCCTGCCTCTTTTCGATCTGCCCCAGCGTGTAAGTGGCCAGCCGGTCCGCACTGCCGATGTAGCTGTCGTTCGACACGACATCGACGGTAAACGCCGCGATACCGCGCGCCTGCAGATGCGCCATCATCGGATCGCTGTCGCTCAGGCCCGGAAACCGGAAAAACGGCGCGATCGGTTGCTCGGCCGCCATGGCGATGGCCGAAAAGCCCCGCTCGATTTCGTCGACCGCCCGCTCCAGTCCGCGCCGTTTCAGGTTCAAGGGATGCGACCAGGTATGCGAGCCCAGCGTATGTCCGCGCGCCAGTACGTCTTTGATCGAGGCTGGATAGGCGATCGCCATGCGGCCGACGGAAAAGAACGTCGCCTTGGTGCAGAACTGGTCCAGCGTGTCGAGGATGGATTTCGTAATCCACGGCATCGGTCCATCATCGAAGGTCAATACGACCTCACGCGGCTTCAGGAAGCTTTCTTCCCGCTGCAGAACCGAGATTTCCCCATAGAGCGGGCCCGTTGAAGCATCGATTTCAACAACCCGCTCGACCCCGAGGGCGCCCTTGGGATCGGCACACGTCTCCGAGGCGCGCAAGGCCCCGGATCCGCCGGCCAACGCCAGCATCACGCCAGCCGCAAGTAGTCCCGCCCGCCGAAACATCGTCTGCATCCATCCGTTGCCGATTTCGGCCGGAGGGTGGCTGATTTCGCCTGAGGCAGCAACCGCCTCCAGTCAATTCATACGACCGATGAGGCTTGCGGGCATCCCTATGGCCGCCCGAGCGGGTTCGTGGCCCAGCTATCATCGTTAACCGACGGCCGCAGCGGCGGCGCTGGCAAAGAGGGCGGCGGTTGCGAGACGGGCTTTACAACCCGGGCCGGCGCGGGAGGCTCCGCCGCCGTCGCGCCAAGCCAGGGCAAGCGCTCCGTCTCGCCGGGCGTCATCGGCCAGACAGCAGACCGGTTGGCGAGCGGCTGGTTGGAGAGAGCAATCTTGCGCCGCTTCGCCTCGCGCTCGGCCATCGCATCAAACTCCGGCAGCGTCGCGATCTGCCCTTTGGGAACAATGTGGACGATCTTGTAACCCTTGGCCTTCAACTCGCCGAGCAGTGCGCGTATGCCACCCGCCGTCGACGGTTGAATATCGTGAAAGAGGATGATCCCACGTCCTTTCTGGGCCAACTGCGACATCACATTTTTGCGCATCACCGTGGGGTTGCGCGTCAGGAAGTCCCGACTGTCGACGTCGATGGCGATATTGGCGATGTCGCGCTGTTTCAAATGCGCCCGCATCGCCGAACTCTCACCCAGATAAGGAAAGCGAAAGAACGGAGCCACTGGCTGTCCGAGTGCCAGTGTCGTAGCGCTGAGCCCCAACTCGATCTCCTGTTTCGAGGCCGCCGCCCCGATCCTGTCCAACCGCTTGTGTGACCAGCTGTGCAACGCGATGGTGTGGCCGCGCGCCGCCGTGTCCCGCAGCGTATCGGGATCGGAGAGCGCCATCCGCCCGACGATGAAGAACGTCGCCTTCACGCACTCCTCGTCCAGGGCTTCGAGGATGGGACGCGTGAACCGGCGCATCGGACCATCGTCGAACGTGAGAACGACCTCCTTGTCCTGCAGAAGCGCAAAAGGCTCAGGCCCGGGCGCGCCGAACCGTGGACCGCCCGTCGCATCGATTTCCGCCACGCGCGAGACGCCGAGGGCCCCGGCCACGCAAGCGGCAGCGGTCGGAGCCGGATTGGCAAGCGGCGGCGTACCGACAGTCGTTGCTGCCAGCACGGCGATGATCGGAAAAAGCAGCCTCCGCCGGGCGGCAAGCGTCATCAAAGTGTCATCCTCAAATAGCACCCGTGGGAGATCCAATCCGTTGGGTAGGCGTCCCTGGCCTAACAGGGCGCGCCGGACACGCGCCGAACATTACCTGCGCCGCTTTGCCGGGTGCAAGCCGCCCAAGATTTGTCTGTGCCTTTCGCGCACCATGGTAGGCGTACCACCGTACATATGCTAATGCCGCCCGTATGTTGAGGCCGCGCGCGGCATGTGTTGCCCCGTGTGAAGCGCCAAGGATATCCCCCGCGTGTCTCAGTCGACGCCGCCCCCGCAAACGCCTGAAAGCGAGCCGGTCCCGACCGAAACGCTGGTTCGCGACGTCGGTGCGGCGCTGGAGGCCGGTTCGCCGGAGGCTGCCCGCCAAATCGTCGAAGACTTGCGCGCGCCCGATCTGGCCGAAGTCATCGAACTCCTCGACCCGGAAGATCGTGTCACTCTCATCCAGGCCTTCGGTGCCGACTTCGACTTCGAGGTCTTCTCCGAACTCGACGAAACCGTCCGCGACCAGCTCTCCAAAGCGCTGCCGAACGAGTTTCTCGCCCGCGCTGTCCAGGAACTCGATACCGACGACGCCGCCTACATCATCGAAGGCCTGGAAGATAGCGACAAGGAAGATGTCCTTTCGCAGTTGGAAACGTCCGACCGCGCCGCCCTTGAACGCAACCTCGAATATCCGGAAGAAACCGCCGGCCGCCTCATGCAGGCGCACTTCGTGGCCGTGGCTCCGTTTTGGACCGTCGGCCAAGTCATCGACTATATGCGCGAGGCCGACGACCTGCCCGAAAGCTTTTCGGAAATCTTTGTTGTCGATCCCTCGTTCCGCGTTCTGGGCAGTGTCGAACTCTCCCGCGTCCTGCGCGCCAAGCGCAACGTGCTGGTCGAAACCTTGATGGAGACCGATCGCCACGTCGTTCTGGCCACCGAAGACCAGGAAGAGGTCGCCCGCCAGTTCAAGCGCTACGACCTGTACTCGGTCCCCGTTGTCGACGAAAACCAGCGGCTCGTCGGCGTGGTCACGGTTGACGATGTAGTCGAGGTTCTGGACGATGAGGCCGACGAAGATATGAAGGCGCTTGCCGGCGTGGGTGATGAAAGCCTTGCCGACAGCGTCCTGGAAACGGTCAAGAGCCGCGTGCCGTGGTTGGTGGTGAACCTCGGTACCGCTATTCTGGCCTCCTTCGTCATCCAGCAATTCGATGCGTCCATCGAGCAGATGGTGGCACTCGCCGTACTCATGCCAATCGTAGCCTCCATCGGCGGCAACGCCGGGACACAGACCATGACGGTGACGGTCCGCGCGCTCGCAACGAGCAAACTCGGCGCCTCCAATGCGCGCCGAGTCGTCACGCGCGAGGCGTTCGTCGGATTGATGAACGGCCTGGTGCTTTCGACCATCATGGCCGCGGTGGTCTTTCTCTGGTTCGGCTCGAGCATCTTGGGGGCCGTGATCGGCGCCGCGATCATCGTCAACCTCTTCTGCGCGGCCGTGGCCGGCATCCTGATCCCGCTGATCTTCGATCACTTCGAACTCGATCCTGCCCCCGCCTCGGGCGTCTTCGTCACCATGGTGACCGACTGCGTCGGATTCTTCGCCTTCCTCGGCCTCGCCTCGATCTGGCTGTTCTGACGTGTCAACTCGTCGGCTGATCGAGCTTGCGCGTCAGCGCCTCGAACTCCCGTCGCAATTCCTCGTTGCGGAAAATCTGCTCGAACGTCGGAGCCTCCAGCATCTGGAGCGCCTCGAATGACGCCGACCCATCCCGCATCAGGTTGTTCAACTCAAAGCTCGCCTGCACGGTGTCGAACGTATTGTCGGCGATCTTGAGGTCATGGACCGCCTTTTGCCGTGCCCGTGCGATCTGCTCGCGCTGCTGCTGCAAGTAGCGCCGGTAGGCTTTCGCAGCCTCCTCGGCGACCTTCTGGCTCTCGCGGTTGGCTTCAAGAATGCGCTTCTGGTCGGGACGGTTATCGGCCCTGAGTAACTCGGCCGTGCGTGATTTGGCGCTTGTGATATCCTTCATCACGGCGTCGAGCCGGGGCAGATATTGCTTGTCGATTTTGGCAATCGCCATGTCTTGCGCATGTACCAGCATGGCAAAGAGCGCCGCGTGCATGGCAAAATATTTGCGCGCGGTGGCCGCGTTGTCGCCCGCCGCCTCCACGAGCCGGGCCAACTGTTGGTCGATCAGCTTGGCCGCTTCGAACGTCGCCGCTAACCGGACGAGATCGCCGGACAGAACCCCATCCAGCAGCAGATCGAGCTGTTCGGGCGACAAATCCACGCCCGATGTTTTGAGTGCCGCGCTGACCTCCGCCTTCGCCGTCGTTATGCCTTCGCGGTTTTTGCCGATCCGCGCCTGCAGGTCCTGGATGCCGGCATCGAGCGACCCGACGGTGTCCGTCAGCACGCCGGGCAGCGTCGCCTCCTTGGGCGCCATCAGCTGCTTTTCTTTCATCCGCGCGATCTGGGCCTCCAGATCGAGAATAGTCCGGCGATGCGTCTCGATCCGCTTTTGCACCTCAACCACCGGCACATCCGTAACAATGCCAAGCGCGCCGTCGAGCAACGCCTTGACCCGCGCCTCCCGGTCCTCGCGCGTCTCCGTCCACAGTGGCGGCACGACAAAATCGGATTCCTTCGGAAGCGATTTCATGTCGCCGCGCTTTTCCGCCGTGTCGGCGAGAATGTCTTCCACGGCCTGCATCAGAAGGCGGGCTTGCTCGTAGGTCTTGTCGCCCGCGCGCGGATCCGCCGGCACGGCCTCCGCCTCGCCCGTCGCCGCCTGCACGACCTCGGCCGCGGCCGTCTTCGTCCGGTCCAGAATGTCGCCGATTGTAGACGGCTGCTCTCCGGCTATGGCAGCGGTTGAAACGCTGAGCAGGAGCGCAACGGCAAGGGCGGAACGGTGCGGCAGGCAACGCAGCATGGCGGGGTCCTCCAGTCCGCGACTAGTGGCGCGGAAATTCAGGCGATTAGATGGTGAGTGTGGACCATGCGCCCACCCTCTCGGCCACGATTGAACGTTAGGCCTCGGCCACCGCGTCCGCCACGGCGGCAAGCAGGTCCACCGTCACCTGTCGCGCGTCGGTGAGAACGACCATGTGCGTAAACGGGCCGGAGAGATCGGGGTGGGGTTTGGGAAATCTGGGTTTGGTGAAGGGCGGCAGCACGGCCTTGGCGCCAAGTGCCAGTGCGAGCCGCAACTCTTTCGCCGTCAGGGTCAGCACCCCGGCCACCACGGCATTGGCTGCTAAGATCCCAATAGCACCTTCGCGTGGCGTCAACACGGCTCCGGGGACGGTCTTCTCAATTTCCTTGAGTAATAGCACGGCCAGAGGCCGGTATCCCTTTGCCTCGGCCAGCACGGCATCGAGTGTGACACCCTCCGTCTCCGGCGCTTTCGCCCGTGTCACCGGCGGCGCGGGGGCTGGCACGGCAGGACCAGAAATAGGATCAGCGGGCGCCTCTTGAATAGGGGCCCGCGCCGGTGCCACCGGTGTCGCCGGTTTGGCCGCCATCGGAGGACCGCCTCCAATAGCAGCTGCATCGAGATAGATCGGGCGCCCGCCGTTGTGGTGTATCCGTTCCATCCACGACGCCCGTGCAAACAAAAAGCCCTGCTGGCGCAGCCAATCGATGATCGCGTTCCGGTCGGTGAGCCCGGTGGCCGCAATCGCGCTCATCCACTGCGCCAGATCGCGCCCGGTGTCCTGCTCTAGGCTCTCCAGAAATTCGCGCTCCCTTTTGGCGTAGTCGACGGCCATGGCGCTCAGATCCATCGCCGCGTGCGCTTGGCATAATCGCGCCACGCGTCGCCGAACTTCGCCTCCAGATGGCGCTCCTCGGGAATGATCTGCAACTGGGTCACCAGCACAGCGAACACCAAGGCGAGGATCACGAACCAAATGTTGCGTGTCACTTCCGCCGCCCCAAACAGCAGGAACACATCGGCGATGTAGATCGGGTGCCGCCGCCAACGGTACGGGCCGTCGGTGACGAGGTGCGACGCTCCCGCATGCGGCAGGATCGTCGTCCGGTGCCGCCGCAACGTCAGCCCGGCCCATGCCAGGATGGCAACTCCTGCCGCGCCAAATCCGAGTCCCACAAGCGAAGCCGCCCCATCGCCCATCCCGGGCCAGGGCAGGGGAGTGAGCCGGCCGAGCGCCACCGCCCCTGCCACCGACATCACCAGGAGAACCGGCGGCCATGGTATGGCACCCGGGCGCGAAACATCAGGGGTGGCGTCGCCGGCCGCCATGCGATCCTCGCGAGTCCTTCAAGTTTCTGGAACGAAACCTATAACAGGCCCCGCGCCGCGCGCCACGCTGCGCTTCATTCGCGCCCTTGCCGCAATCCGCCTATAAAGAGGGTCGCGTCCGCAATTTGGAGTGACCAGTCATGCAAAAAATTTGGGCTACCCGGGTCTGTCTCGTGCTCTCGTTGACCGCAGCCGGCGCCGCTCTGCTGCCGATTGAATCCGCCCATGCTGCCAAGAACTACGGCTGCTTCCAGGTGGTCACCCCGAGCCTCAACATCCGCGCCCGCCCCTATAGCGACGCCGCCGTCATCGGCACCGCCTCCGCCGGCGACATACTTGAAAAGCGCAAACCCCTCTGCACGCTGCGCGGCTACTGGTGTGCTGTCCGCAAAGGCAAGCTTGAAGGGTACGCCGACAAGAACTTCCTCGGCAAAACGAAGTGCCCTTGATCTGTTCGCGCTAGGACGCCTTCCTCGCCGGAACGGTCGGGTAAGGCGTCGGCGCCGACGGACGCGCTTCAAGTTCTTTCCCGATATCGAAACTGGGACATCCCAGTTCGACGAGACGCCCATTGTAGGCCTCGAGCATCGGCCGATCTGTGGCTTTTCGCGTAGCCGCGTTCTTGGCGGTGTCGGTCCCCATGGCCGCACTCGTGGCCGACCGCATGGATTGAGCCGCCGCTGACGGCTGAACTTTGTAAGCCTCTCCCCGCAAAGCCAGCAGCCGCACCTGGATTCGCCCGGTGAGCCGACGGCAATCGAGCGCCTTTTCCTCCGCCGTTAGGGTATACCCCTGCGGCAGTAACGCCTCGCTCCCACCACCGGCCCCGGATCCGGCACAGCCGCAAAGACCCGCAAATCCGCCGCACAGCAGGAGAATGATGGCACGCTGGATCACCGGGCCCGTCCAGTCCGAAAAACGGTTATGTCCGATCTTTCATAAAAAGGTACGGTCGAAGCAAGGCGGCATCGTGCAGCCTCAGGGGCCAAATGGCGGCTTGCCAGGGCCCGCCTCGACCCGCTTTGATCTGGAGGTGTCAGATCCGGCTTCAAAGGCCCGGCCGTGAGTGAGGTAAAGACGATGTCAAAAAGCACGTTAGTGGCGGCCCTGATCCTGGCAGCCCTGTTCACGAGGATGGCGTGCGCCGGGGCTGAGGAGGTCGATTCCGTCCCCGCTCGCCTCGTCTGCACCTTCGCCACCGGCACCTCCGTCAGTTACGAGTCGGGCGCATTCGCCACCAAACCCGCTGCGCCGTTGTCCTTTTCCATCACAAAAATCGATCTTGAAGGCCAATCCGCCGCCCTCACCACCGCCGAAGGCCAGACGCCGGCAAGCCTGCGCATCGTGCGCGCCGTCAATGCCAACCACTTTCTCGAAGTCGTCAATGAGGGCTTTTTGAATCTCACCACGATTTACGACAAAGACCCCAAGACCGGCCTCCACCCCGCCGTCCATTCCCGTCATTTGGGTCTCATCGGCCAGCCGGTCTTCGGCCAGTATTCCGGCACCTGCGCCGAGTGACCCGGGCCAGCGAAAAGCTGTGGATCGTCGCTCGCGAGAGCCCGCCCGCTGACGTATCAGCCAGAGACTGCCGCGCGATGGGAAGAAGAGGGCCGCTGCCATGACCGTGCACATGATCAAACTGTCGGTCGGCTCCGAGTCCGTCGACGACCACGCCCAGTGGCAGGCCGCTAACCGCCAGTTCTGGCGCAAAGTCGGCAACCGCTCCGCTGTCTTTCACACGACGTTCCAGACGCCCAAGCGCACCGCTAACCTTCTCGATGGCGGGTCCCTCTATTGGGTCATCAAGGGGCTGATCCAGGCCCGCCAACGCCTCGTCGGTTTCGACGAGGGCAAGAAGGAAGACGGCTCGCCGTGCTGTCTTCTGCTGCTCGATCCCGAAATCATCCCCGTCCGCCCCGTACCGCGCCGCGCATTCCAGGGCTGGCGTTATCTCGACGCCGCCGATGCGCCGCCCGATGTCGGTGCCGGATCGCGTGGCGACATTGGCGAGTTGCCGCCCGCCCTCCGGCGCGAACTCGCCGCGCTCGGCCTGATATGACCGATAGGGGCTTCCGACGTTGAAAAGGCCGGTCATCACATTCGTTGTCGAAGCTTTGCCCCACACCGTTCCGTTTGTCGGTCCGGAACAGATGGAGCGGATGCGCGGCCGTCCCTTTCGCGCTCGCCTTGGCGCCAACGAAAGCGCCTTCGGCCCCGCTCCTGGCGCCATTGCGGCCATGGCTGCCGCCGCCCAAGACTCCTGGAAATATTGCGATCCGGAGAACCATGATTTGCGCGCCGCGATCGCGCGCTTTCACGGTGTTGAGATCGACAACGTCGTCATCGGTGAGGGCATCGACGGCCTCCTCGGCCTAGCGGTCAAAATCACCGCCGATCCCGGCACCCCAGTCGTCACGTCCGATGGCGCCTATCCCACGTTCAACTTCCACGTGGCAGCGCAGGGCGCCCGTCTCGTCAAAGTTCCATTCCGCAACGATCACGAAGATCTCGACGCCTTGCTTGCCGCCGCGATTCGAGAACAGGCACGCGTGCTCTACGTCTCCAATCCCAACAATCCAATGGGCTCCTGGTGGCCCGCCGCAGAACTTCAAAAACTCATCGCGGCGCTGCCCGATCACCTACTGCTCTTGCTCGACGAAGCCTATTGCGACACCGCACCGCCCGGCAGCATCCCGGCCATCGCCACGGGAAACCCCCAGGTCTTGCGCCTGCGCACCTTTTCGAAAGCATATGGTCTGGCAGGTGCGCGCATCGGCTACGCTCTTGGAGAAGCCGGCCTCATCGCCAACTTCGAAAAAGTCCGCAACCACTACGGCATCAATCGCATAGGCCAGATCGGCGCTCTGGCCGCCATCGAAGATCAGGCCCATCTGGCCAGCGTCGTAACGAACATCGCCCACGCCCGCGACCGCATCGCCTCGATCGCCCGCGACAACGGCCTGAACCCGCTGCCCTCCGCCACCAACTTCGTCGCCATCGATTGTGGCCGCGACGGTCCCTTCGCCAAGGCGGTTCTCGACGGCCTTCTCGACCGGGACGTGTTCGTGCGAAAACCGGCCGCGCCCGGGCTCGACCGGTGTATTCGCGTCAGCTGCGGTCTCGACGCCGAACTCGATCTCTTGGCTGAAGTCCTCCCCGCGGCCCTCGCCGCCGCGCGAAAAACCCTGTAACAGGCCCCATGACCCGAAAGCACCTTGTCCTCGCCGGCGGCGGGCACGCCCACGTCTTTGTGCTTGAAGCCTTCGCCCGCTCACCGCTGCCCGGCGTCGACATCACGCTCGTCACCAAGGAGCCCATGGCGCCTTATTCGGGCATGCTGCCAGGATTCGTCGCCGGACATTATGCGCTTGCTGACTGTCTGATCGACGTGGGACGCCTCTGTAACAATGCAGGCGTGCGTCTCATCCAAGGAGCCGCCACCGCCGTCGATCGCGAGGCCCGCCGCCTCCGGCTCGCCGATGGAACGTCGCTGGCCTACGATGTGCTGTCTCTCAATGTCGGCATCACGCCCGATGTCGATGAGATCGCCGGTGCCAGCGCGCATGCTCTTCTCGTCAAACCCGTCTCCACCTTCGCTCCGCAATGGCAGGCCTTCGTCGCGCGTGCGAAAGAGGCTGGTGGCCCGCGCGACATCGTGGTGGTGGGCGGCGGAGCAGCCGGTGTCGAACTCGTGCTCGCCGCCCGCAATCGCTTGACCGCCGGCCAATCTTGGCCCGATCGCCAGCGCGACCCTTTTCGATACACCTTAATTGCGGGTGCCGGGATTTTGCCCAGCCATGCCGCTTGCGCCCAGAATCTCGCCCGCGCCGCCCTAGTGGAGAACAGCATCGTGATCATCGACAACGACACTGCTGTCGAAGTAACGCCCACCCACATCCGCTTGCGCTCCGGACGCGAGATTGCTTGTGACACCGCTATCGTCTCGACCAAAGCAAAGGCACCCGCCTGGTTCTCAGCAACGGGCCTCGCGCGAACCACGGGCGGGTATCTGGCCCTTCGCCCTACGCTGCAGACGATCACCGATGAAGACATCTTCGCCGCCGGTGACTGCGCGACCGTCGTCGAACATCCCCGCCCCAAGGCCGGCGTCTTCGCGGTACGCCAGGGTCCCGTACTGGCGCATCACCTGCGCCGTCATCTTCAAACCGGCTTGCTCGATCCATTCATTCCGCAAATAAACTTCCTGACCCTCATCTCGCTCGGCGACAAAACGGCTATTGCCAGCCGCGGCTCGTTCGCCACGGCTGGCCATTGGGCCTGGATTTTGAAGGATTGGATCGACCGCCGGTTTATGGCGCGCTTCAACGGCTCTTAGCGTGCCGCCGCGGAAGAGACCACCGTTGCATCCCACGCCCCCGCCGAAGTGGTGTCGATCGTGGCGGGCTTGAAGGTTACCGGCGCAGCCGGCGCCTGAGCCTGAGCCGGCCAGGACTGCGTGGGCGCGGCAGCAAGGGCAGGCGGTGCGGTGAACGGTTGCGAAACCTTCGGATCGAGTTTGACCATCTGCCGCACGACGCTGGTGTTCTCGCGCGCCACATCGGCGCTGACGACCGTCGAGCCGATCTGGGTCGCCTCGTCATACTTGCCCTGCAGGCCGAGCACGAGCGCCAGATTCTGTTTCGTCTTCGCCGAAGCGCCACCGCGCGCCACAGCCTGACGAAGCAGACCTTCCGCCTTGGCCGGATCGCCGTTCATCGCGTAGGCAAGCGCCAGATTGTTCTGCACGGCAACCTGATCGGGCGCGAGCATGTTTGCCCGTTCCAGATGCTGCACGGCGTCCTTGTAGCGGCCGAGCTTGGCCAGCGCCGCACCGCGTGCAGACACGACACGCCAGTCAGGCCGCATCGGATCGTCGGCCACTTCGAGCAATTGCGCGGCCAGCGAGACCTTCTGCAGATCCAACGCTAAGCGGCCGTACTCGGCGGCCAGTTCCTTGTTGTCCGGTGTTGTTTGCGCCGCCTGGGCGAGAATGTTGAACGCCTCCTGCTTATTGCCGAGCGCCTTCAGGTTTTTGGCATAGGCGATAGCGGCATTCGCATTGCTGGGGTTCTTTGCATATTCCTTGCCCCAGTACTCGGTCGCCTTGCCAAGTTCCGATTGCGGAGCGCCACCTTCGTTGGCCGGGCGCAGGTCCTGTGCCGTCGGCCCGGCGGCCATCAGGTCAAGCCCCGTTCCCTCCGACAGGCTCGAACAGGCCCCCGTCATCGCTGCCAGTGCCAAAACCACTAACCGCGCTGTCAGTCCCGTGCCCCGCTCGCCCGCGTTTGTGCCCGCCATAATCACTGCTCCCACACTGAGGCGCCGGCGCGAATCACCCGCGCCTTGCCGTGTCTGCGAGCGTCAGTTTCTGGGACAGGTCTCAATAAAGGTTTAAGGGTTGTGCTCTGCGCTTATGCAACCCAGGCGATTACATCGCCGTTTCGGCCTTGGCGCCGTCGGCCCAGTTGGCCATCTCCGGCATAGCGAAAATGGTTTCCACGTAGGCCGCCGCCGCGCCGTCGTCTCCAAAGCGACGCAGGTCCGGCACATACGTCCTGAATCGCGAACACACCGGCGCGTACATCGCGTCCGCCGCGCTGAAAGTGCCGAACAGAAATGGCCCACCGGCTCCATAGCCCGCGCGGCATTCCCGGAAGCTCTGAACGATACGGCGGATGTTATGCTCGACACCCTCAGGGAATGTCTCCATCGGCTTCGAGGCGAACAAGTCCATCGGGCAAACCTCGCGCAATTGCTGGAAGCCTGCGTGCATTTCGGCCGACACCGCCCGCGCGACCCCGCGCGCGATCCGGTCGCGCGGCCAGACCGGCAGGTCGGGGTAGAGATCGGCGACGTATTCGATGATGGCGAGACTGTCCCAGATCAGTAAATCCCCGTCCCGCAACACCGGCACCTTACCCGCGGGCGAGTGGGAAAGAATGGCCGACTTGGTGTTGGCCTGTCGCAGTTGCACGCTGACTTCTGTAAACGGGATCGAGAACCGTTTTAGAACCAGCCAGGGCCTGAGGCTCCAACTGGACCAGGTCTTATTGCCGATGACGAGGGAGAGCCGGGGTTCGGGCATGCTTTCGCCTTCCTGGAGCGAATATGCTAGGTCCACCCATGGTCCTAAGGCGGCTTGTGGCGCTGCACAAGAGAGGGTGTGCCACCCCGGTGTGGAGCAAGCCGCCCGCCGCCCGCCATTTGAGCATCTGAGACGCAAAAGAGTGCCCCAACCATGACACCGGCAAACCAATCCCCTGCCACCGGACAAGTGGCAGCGGCCGCCCTCCTTGAGGACCCGGAGGTGTTCGCACCGTCGGGCGCCGACGCCATTCCAATCTATCTGGTCCCTGCCGGCACACCCGGCGAAGCCGTCCCTTCCGCCGCCCGCCGCTGGGCCGAAACCATTGGTTTCAAGGGCGCGCCAAAAACCCATGCCCTCATTCCGGCCGCGGATGGCTCGTTGGCCGCCGTCCTTCTCGGTGCCGGCGATAACAACGCAGGCGACCCGAGCGGCTCCTCTGATCTCCTGCTCGGTCAACTGCCCGCCAGTCTCCCGGAAGGCACCTACTGCCTCGCCGACGGGTTTGCGGATCCGAGCCTCGCGGCGCTCTCCTGGGCGCTTGGCGCCTATCGCTTCCGCCGCTACAAGTCGGGCAATGGAAAAGGCAAGTCTGTCCGCCTCGCCGTACCGGACGGGATCGACGTAAAGCAGGTGTCGAACACCGCTGCCGCCGTTTGGTTTGGCCGCGATCTGATCAACACGCCGGCCAGCGATCTGGGCCCCGCCGAAGTCGAAGCCGCCGTCCGCGCCATCGGATCTGCCAATAATGCCAGCGTTCGCGCCATCGTCGGCGACGACCTCCTCACCCAAAAATTCCCCATGATCCACGCCGTGGGCCGCGCGAGTCCGCGCGCGCCGCGCCTAATCGAACTCGATTGGCAAAAACCCGGCGGCCGCCAGGATGCGCCCAAAATCACACTCGTCGGCAAAGGCATCACCTTCGACACCGGCGGCCTCGACATCAAACCCGCCTCCGCCATGCTGATCATGAAGAAGGACATGGGCGGCGCCGCTGTCGCCATCGCGCTCGCGCACATGATCATGGGCCAGGGCCTCGATGTGCGCCTCAAGCTGCTGATAGCATCCGCCGAAAACTCCATCTCGGGCGATGCATTTCGCCCTGGCGATGTTCTGCATAGCCGCGCCGGACACACCGTCGAGATCGGCAATACGGATGCCGAAGGCCGCCTCGTGCTCGCCGACGCCCTGGCGCTCGCCGACGAAGGCGCCCCGGACAGCATCTTCGTCTTCGCCACGCTGACCGGCGCCGCCCGCACGGCGCTGGGCCCCGAACTGCCCGCCCTGTTCACCAACGACGACACGCTCGCCGCCGCCCTTCACGAAACCGGCGTGCGCATCGGCGATCCCCTCTGGCGACTGCCCCTCTGGCCCGGCTACGACCGCAATCTCGACAGCGATATCGCTGACTTGAACAACGTCTGGGAAACGCCGTTTGCCGGTTCCATCACTGCCGCTCTCTTTCTCAAGCGGTTCGTCAAGAACGCGCGCCGCTTCGCGCACTTCGATCTCTACGGCTGGCGCCCCGGCCCCCGTCCCCTCGGTCCCAAGGGCGGCGAAGTCCAAACCGCGCGCACCGTCCTCGAAATCATCCGCGCCGAAATTGGAACCGGCACATGACGGGTGAACTCCTCGACACGCGCCGCCACGCCATCCGCCCAGACCTCGCGGATGAACGCCTCATTGGCCGCTATGAGGCCACGCGCTACATCGCCGGTGAACCCGCCCAGATCATCCGCCCCTCGGTGCCCTTGCGCCGCCGCCCCGTGCCCGCCGACGGCCTCGACACCGAAGCTCTCTACGGCGAGCGCGTCCGTGTATTCGACGAGCAGGAGGGCTGGGCCTGGGTGCAACTCGATCGTGACGGTTACGTCGGCTACATCCCGACAAATGCGCTGTCCGAAAGCATCATCGCGCCCACCCATCGCGTGAAGGCCATCGGCACATTCCTCTACCCGCAGGCCGACATGAAGTGCGCACCGATCCTGCACCTGAGCCTCAACTCCGAACTCACCATCGTCGAGGAAGGCGAGCGGTTCAGCCGCACGCACATTGGCGCCTGGGTGTTTAACCGCCACATCTCACCCCTCGACAAAACTGCCCGCGACTTTGTCGAAGTCGCCGAGCGCCTCATCGATACGCCCTATCTGTGGGGCGGCAAAACCCGCATCGGCGTCGACTGCTCAGGGCTCGTGCAACTCTCCCTGCAAGCCGCCGGCATCGCCGCGCCGCGCGATAGCGATATGCAATTCGCCGAGTTGGGCGAGCCCATTGAAGTCAGAGGCGAGTTCGAAAATCTGGAACGCGGCGATCTTGTTTTCTGGAAAGGCCATGTCGGCATCATGACCGACGGCATCATGCTGTTGCACGCCAACGCCCATCACATGGCGACCGTGGCCGAGACCTTGCCCGAAGCCGCCGATCGCATCGCCAAGTCAGGGACGCCACTTTTTGCCGTCAAGCGACTCAAGACTTCCAGCGCTTGAGCTGCTGTCGCGAGAACCGCCACTCCGGCGTCACCAACGTGTCGCCAAAATCGGTGCTGTACCACACCGACCCATCGCCCCTAGCCGGGTTCTTCAAAATGTGAATCTCCTGCGCCGGCATGTAACTCTGCGTGAGGAGAAACCGCTTCTCCCCCGTCGCGCGATTCACGGCGACGTCGGTCACCAGCACCGCATGCCCCGGAAATCCGCCCTTGATGAACACATCCCCGGCCTGGATGTCGTTGGCCGATGCCGGCACCAATTCGCGCTCAAGCGAATACGTCCCCGCATATGCGAACACATAGTCCATGTATTTGCGAAAGCCCGCATAGTCTTGCTTGGCCCGCACTGAAAACCGCAGCCGCTTGCCCTCCGTGTCGTTGAAGGCAATGTCGCCTTTGCGCCCGAGTGAATAGAGCCACTCCGCACGCAACCTCATGATCGCGTCCGCGCACTGCTGCAGGTCGCGCTTGCCGACATCAATGTCGATCACGCCCACGTGCACGTCCTGACGCCACTTTTGCGCCCCGGTATGTAAGAGCACGGGCGCTCCATGGGCCTTCATCGGCAACCCGCGCAGCCATCCCGCGAATGAACCCGCCGCTGCCGCCTCCCGTTCAAACCCCGCCGGCGGCGCAAATCGCTCCTCCAGCGTCTCTCCCTCAGCCGCAGCCACATTGGCCCGCCACGCATACCGCGGTTCCGCATGTGCAGGCGCAATGGCCGCAAACCAAATCGCCAAAGTGGCAAACCAACCAACGAGCGAAGGGGAAGGGAACGGTGTCATGGGGAGCAAATAATCCAAGCAAGACGGGCAACAAGTGTCTGCCGCCGCATCGTGGCGGATTTGGGTAATGCGCCACCCGCCACTGACCATTGTCCGCCGCCCCAAAAGCCAAAGCCAGCAAACGGCTGCTGTTTTTTTCGGGCCACCCATTCCAAAAGCAAAAGCCCGGAAAGGCTATCGCCTTTCCGGGCTTGGAGCGTTGGGCTCGTCCGGAGGTGGTGATCGCGGAGCGGGAAGGGCGATCTGGTCCGTCATGGGTTGATGCGCAAAGCGCTGACCCGGATCCATGGTGCCGTTCCTCGTTATTCCGCCTAGTCCTCCCGACCCAATCACATCGGATAATCAGAGCTGCCTTTCGCCATCATGGCGGCTTTCCGGCCGGACTTATCGAGCGCGCCGCGGACTGCGCTCATCTCCCGACCGAGGTCTCCGTCATCGGGCACACACACCAGATCCCCAGCATGAGTGACGTCAGCACTCTGTTCAGCTTTCAGATTTTTTGTTTCGGCCGAATGACTACGGCGCTTGACCGGCGCATCTTCGCGCGATGGCGATCTTCATATGCGAGTGACGCTGCACCCGCTATTACGACCGCGTTTTGCGCATCCCCAGTGGACTTTGCCTGCGTGCTCCCACGCCGCGCGATCCGTGGAGTTCTGCGTCAGGGCCGCATTCACTGCGGCAAGGGACGACCCGGTGGAGACATTTTCTTAGACCTCCCTTTGAGGAATGCGGGAAGTGTGCGCCTCGATCGAAAAGCTGTCAATTCACGAAACGCGAATGGCTGCCATGTAGCCGTGCGCTGCAGCGTGACCGTGGTTGACGAAATCTTAAACGGCCATCGCTAGCGTGCACATCGCTGCGCGCGCCGTCGCGCGCCGGCAAAAGAGGGGAGCAACGAGCGATGAAAGCGGTCTTGAGTTTCGTTTCACTCATGGCGATCGGTCTGATCGCGGCCAGCGCTATCGCGCTCATCGGCACGACGGTGACGCGTTTTCCCACAGACGAAACGGCGCCGCTCCTCGACTATCGCTCGCTCTCGATCGGCCTCGTGATCGGTTTGATGCTGTCTTGGCTAGCCCGCGTCAGCTGGGGCGAAATGCCCCGCCGCGTTTTGAATTGGCTCTGGGCCAACGAACGCAATTTCTACCGAGCCGGTCTGGCCACCGTCCTGCTGGGAATCCTGATTTTCTACTGATCCACGTCTGCGCCGTCCAACACAAGCGTCCAAACGAAAAAGGGCGGCCCGAAGGCCGCCCCATCTCGTCCAACGTTCGTTCGAGCGCTTAGACCGAGTAGTACATGTCGTACTCGACCGGATGCGGCGTCATCTCGTAGCGCATGTTCTCCGCCATGCGCAGTTCGATGTAGGCATCGATCATATCGTCGTTCATGACGCCGCCGGCCTTGAGGAAGGCGCGGTCCTTGTCGAGCGCATCCAGCGCCTCGCGCAGAGAGCCGGCAACCGTTGGGATCTTGGCCAGTTCTGCCGGCGGCAGATCGTAGAGGTTCTTGTCCATCGGATCGCCCGGATGGATCTTGTTCAAGATGCCGTCGAGGCCCGCCATCAGCATCGCCGTGAAGGCGAGGTAGGGGTTCGCGCCCGGATCCGGGAAGCGGATTTCGATGCGCTTGGCCTTGGGCGACGACACATGCGGAATGCGGCACGAGGCCGAGCGGTTGCGCGCCGAGTAGGCGAGCAGCACGGGGGCCTCATAGCCCGGCACCAGTCGCTTGTAGGAGTTCGTCAGCGGGTTGGTGAAGGCGTTGATGGCCTTCGCGTGCTTCAGGATACCGCCGATGTAGTAGAGGCAGGTGTCCGAGAGGTCGGCGTACTTGTTGCCGGCAAACATCGGCTGGCCGCCCTTCCAGATCGACTGGTGGACGTGCATGCCCGAACCGTTGTCGCCGAAGACGGGCTTCGGCATGAACGTGGCGGTCTTGCCGTACGCCTGCGCAACCTGATGCACGACGTACTTATAGATCTGCATGTGGTCGGCCATCTGGATCATCGGGCCGAACTTAACGCCGAGTTCGTGCTGGGCCGAGGCCACTTCGTGGTGGTGCTTTTCGACGGTGACGCCCATCTCGGTCAGAACCGAGAGCATTTCCGAGCGCATGTCTTGGCAGCTGTCGATCGGTGGAACGGGGAAGTAGCCGCCCTTGATGCGCGGACGGTGCGCGAGGTTGCCCATCTCGTAGGACGTGTCGGAGTTCGACGGCAGTTCCGAACTGTCGACCTGGAAACCGACCTTGTATGTGTCGGTCGAGAACTTCACGTCGTCGAAAATGAAGAATTCGGCTTCCGGGCCGAAATAGACCGCGTCGCCAATGCCCTGCGAGAGCATGAAGGCTTCCGCCTTCTTGGCGATCGAGCGCGGGTCGCGCTCATACGCCTGTCCGGTTGACGGCTCCAGCACGTCGCAGAAGATGGCCAGCGTCGACTGGGCGAAGAACGGATCGATGTGCGCGGACGCGGCGTCCGGCATCAGCAGCATGTCGGAGGCTTCGATCCCCTTCCAGCCGGCGATCGACGAACCGTCGAAGGCATAGCCGTCGCTGAACATGGCGTCGTCGACGCACGACACATCGGCGGTGACGTGCTGCATCTTGCCCTTCGTGTCCGAGAACCGAAGGTCCACGAACTTCACGTCCTTGTCCTTGATGAGCTTGAGGACGTCGTTGACCGTCTTCATAAGAACTCCCCTTGAGATCCCAATTTATGCGTCATGCTCCGGGCTCTTGCGTCCCGCTGCATCCTTAAATCGCGTCCGCGCCGTGTTCGCCGGTCCGGATGCGAATGGCTTCCTCGACATTCGAGATGAAGATCTTGCCGTCCCCAATGCGCCCCGTCTTGGCGGCCTTCTGGATCGCTTCGACGGCCTTATCGAGCATCTCGTCGCCCAAAACCACCTCGATTTTCACCTTCGGCAGGAAATCAACGACGTATTCCGCGCCGCGGTAGAGCTCGGTGTGCCCCTTCTGCCGGCCAAATCCCTTGGCCTCGATCACCGTGATCCCTTGCAGGCCGATCTCCTGGAGTGCTTCTTTCACTTCGTCGAGCTTGAACGGTTTGATGATGGCTTCGATTTTTTTCATGATCTCCTAGGCCTCCCAGGAGGACCGGTCGCCTGACCCGGACCTCAACGCGCGATGGTTAGCACGCCACATGCCAACTTCTGCGGCGATTGCATTGTTAATAGGTTTCAACCATTTAGGCGATTGCCGCCTGTTTTTTGGCTGTTTGATCTCGCGCCAATAGCCTAAAACTTAATCGATCCGCCACCGAAATCGGCAGCCCGGCAACCGTGCGACCGCACTGCACTGGCAGCATCAGGCTTGTCGCCGGGCCCCGCACGCCCGCATATGGGTGCAACGGAAATGGGATCGCATGCAAGGCCTAGAACTCCTCACCACCGACCAAATGTCCCGCGCCGATCGCCTAGCCGTCGCCGCCGGTATCCCGTCCCTGACGCTGATGGAGAATGCCGGCCGCGCCGTCGCGGAGCAAACGATGTCAATGGTCAAACCAGGCTCCCGCGTCGCCGTCCTGTGTGGCCCAGGCAACAACGGCGGCGACGGCTTCGTCGCTGCCCGCCTTTTGAAGCGCGCCAGTTATGACGTCCGCCTCCACCTCTTAGGCGACAAGGCCGCGTTGAAAGGCGACGCCGCCGAAATGGCCCGCTGGTGGGACGGCCCGGTCCGTCCGATGGAACCCCATGCACTGGAGAGTATGCATCTCGTCATTGACGCCATGTTTGGCGCCGGCCTCGCCCGTCCGCTCGACGGCCTTGCCGCGCTGATGGTGGCCGCAATCAACGATAGCAGCCTCCCCGTCCTCGCCGTCGATGTTCCCAGCGGCCTTGATGGCACGACCGGCGCCGCCTCCGGTCCAGTCGTTCAAGCGACCCGAACCGTCACCTTCTTCCGCAAGAAGCCGGCCCACCTTCTGCTCCCGGGCCGCGCGCTGTGCGGCGAAACCCTGCTCGCGGACATCGGCATCCCCGAAACCGTCCTTTCTGGCGATCTCGCTGCGACGACCTTCGAAAACGCGCCCCGTCTCTGGCAGGCCTCCTTCTCCCGCCCACGCATCGACGCACACAAGTATGCTCGCGGCCACGCGTTGATCATCTCCGGCCCCGCCTTCCACTCCGGCGCCGCCCGCCTCGCCGCCCGTGGCGCGCTACGCGCCGGCGCCGGCCTCGTCACGGTGGCAAGCCCGCCCTCCGCATTACCGGAGAACGCCGCCCACCTCACCGCCATCAT
>VYKW01000151.1_pt1 | contig 30997 bp, 28 predicted proteins | sample 5114451 | NCBI WGS metagenome assembly VYKW01 (sample SAMN12291784, study PRJNA351875) | freshwater metagenome | isolation source: freshwater lake | place: USA: Michigan, Gull Lake | collected 2013-08-08
GCCTGCGTTTCCGACAGCTGCGACTGGGCGACGCGGACGCGCGCGGCGGCGGCATCGCGGGTCGCGGTCTTGCGGTCGATATCCGCCTTCGACACGAAGCCGCGCGCGAGCAGCTGCTGCGCACGATCGAGTTCGGCTTGGGCGATGTTGAGATCGGCCTGCGCGACACGGATGCTGGCGGCCTGCGACTGCGCGGTCTGGCTCTGCACCGAACGGTCGACGGTAGCGAGCACCTGCCCCGCATTGACCCAATCGCCCGGCTCGACCAGCACGCGGGTGACCATGCCGCCTTCACCGGCGACGCCGACCGGCATCTCCCGGCGCGCGGCGAGCGAGCCGGTGCCATTGATGACGCTGGCGATATCGCTGCGGCCCGGAACCGCGACGGTGACGGTCGGCAGCTGGCGATCACCACCCTGCCCGCCCTTGGCGGCGCCTGCCGCGCCCGCCTTGGCCGGTTCGGCCTTGTCGCCCGCCCCGCCAGAGGCAAAGGCGAAATACGCCGCCACGATCACGACGAGCGCGATGACGCCCGCGATGATCCACCATTTGCGACGCGACTGCTTTTCGCCTTCGCCCGCCAGAGCGAGCCGTTCTTCCCCACCGAACATCCGAGCCTCGTAATTCATGCGCGACCTCTTTTACCCCCGACCATTGGCCGGCGCGGGTCCTCCCCGTCGCGCTGTATTATCTGAATAAGTCACTTGCCTCAAGGACAGTTTTGAGGTGCGCGCCAAATGCCCGTTTTGCGGAATCTGCGCAAGCGCAAGTCACGCGCAAATGGGGGTATTCAGCACCCCGAACATGGGGCAATCTCCTCCCGCTCCAGCCTGATCGGGGGACGGAAGCGACTACAGGAGGGAACGCATGCCCGACGACATTCTTAGTTGGATCCTCATCGGCCTGGTGGCCGGCGTGCTTGGCAAGCTCATCATGCCGGGCAAGGATCCGGGCGGCCTTATCGTCACCATCCTAATCGGCATCGCCGGCGCAATGCTCGCAAGGTTCGTTGCACCGACGATCGGTGTCAATGTGGAGCAATGGCCCAACAATTATATCGCCGCGACCATCGGCAGCGTGGTGCTGCTGGCGCTCTACCGACTGGTCATGACGCGCCGCACGCGCTGAACGCATGCTGCAAGGGGCGTTCAGCCCCGGTTGTCCCGCCCTGCCCCACGCAGCGGCGGGACAATTTTTTTGCTGAAAGGCCCGACCAGATGATTCGACTGCTGAGCGCCGCCGCCCTTGCCGCAACCGTGCCGCTCGCCGCCACTGCGCAAACTGCGCCGACCGCCACCGTCAGCGACGGCACGCTGCTCGACGTGGTGGCGGAGGGGCGGGTCAATCGCGTTCCCGACATTGCCGTGATCCGCGCCGGCGTGGTCAGCCAGGGTGCGACCGCGGCCGAGGCGCTGTCGGCGAATGCGCGGCAGATGGCGTCGGTGCTGACCGCCCTTAAAGGAGCGGGGATCGCCGACCGCGACATCCAGACCGCGACCATCTCGCTCAGCCCGCAATATCGCTATGCCGAGAATCAGCCGCCGGCCATCACCGGCTATCAGGCGAGCAACAGCGTGTCGGTGAAGTTCCGCGACATCGCACGTAGCGGCACGATCCTCGATACCTTGGTCAAGCAGGGCGCGAACCAGATCGACGGGCCGAGTCTGACGATCGACGCGATCGATTCGGCGATGGATGCGGCGCGCGTCGATGCGGTGAAACGCGCCCGTGAGCGCGCCAAGCTTTACGCCGGCGCGCTCGGCATGAAGGTCGACCGTATCCTGATGGTCAGCGAAGGCAGCGACGGCGGGGCCCCCGGCCCGGTGCCGCAGATGATGGTCCGCGCCGAAGCGAAGGATTCCACGCAGATTGCACCGGGCGAACAGCAGGTCAGCGCCACCGTCCGCATCCGCTTTCTGCTCAAGTAACGAAAAAGGGGCTGCCCCAGCCGGGACGGCCCCTTTTGATTCTGGGGTGGCTAACTTCAGCGCACCGAGCCGCGGCGCACCAGATTGACGATCGCGAGCAGGATGATCGCGCCGACCAGCGAAACCAGGAAGCTGGGCACGCTGAGCCCTTCGTTGATCGTGCCGCGGCTGAACAACAGCCCGCCGATGAACGCGCCGACGATGCCGACGACGATGTTGAGCAAAATGCCCTGCTGGGCGTCGGTGCGCATCACCAGGCTGGCGAGCCAGCCGACCACGCCGCCGATTACGAGCCAGACAATCAGTCCAACCAGGTCCATGTCTTCCTCCACTGTGACGTCCGCACGTTTGCGGACGATGTGAAGCGAAGACGCGCCGGGCCGGAAAATGGTTCCGCCCGCGTTTTGAGGCGCGGGCGGATGGGAGAGACGATGTTGCAGGAAACGCTCAGTATTTCTGCTGGCGCTCGTACAGAGACTTGTAATGCTGGATCCGCGTCACGCGCAGGCCGGGCATGCCCGACCGGTCGATCGCGCGCTGCCAGCCGGCGAATTCCTCGACCGTCAGGCCATAGCGTTCGCACACTTCATCGATGCTGAGCAGGCCGCCATTGACCGCCGCGACGACCTCCGCCTTGCGCCGCACGACCCAGCGGGTCGTTTCGGGCGGCGGCAGCGAGTCGAGCGTCAACGGCTCGCCGAGCGGGCCGATCACTTTCGCTGGGCGGATCTTCTGGTTCTCAATCATTCAATACCTCGATCAGGGCGGGGGGTCCCCAACTGCGTCTGAAACCCGTCATAACGTGCGCGGATTTCGCTTCGCCTAAACGGCACGGTAAACGGCGCCTTCATCGAACTTGCCACCGGGTTAGCGTGCGCTCGACCGCCAGGTTGAACGCGCCATGTGGCGGCGCGAGCAATCCGTGCGCGGGGGTCAGCCGATCGAGCCGGATCTGCAAGCGCGCGGTCCGGCTCGCCGACTGACGCACTGCAGCCGCCGCGAGCAGCACGGCGACGGGCGCAGCGATCGGCGTCGCCCCAACATCGCGGTCGAATCGGTAGCTCAGATCCACTGGAGCCTGCTGTCATCGGTCGAACTCATCCGACCCCGTTTAACCGCGAAGGCTGAAAGCCCGGTAAATACAGCGATTTTGCATCGCCCCCGTGAAACCACTATGTGCGCGGCGATGTTCACCGGAGATTTTCAGCTGGCCGGGCCGCTCGCACAGCGGCGGATCGTCGTCGCCATGTCGGGCGGCGTCGACAGTTCGGTCGTGGCCGCGCTCGCCGCGCGCACGGGGGCGGAGACGATCGGCGTCACGCTCCAGCTCTATGATCATGGCGAAGCGGTCGGGCGTGCGGGCAGCTGTTGCGCGGGGCGCGACATCCGCGACGCGCGCGCAGTGTGCGATCGCCTCGGCATCGCGCATTATGTATTCGACCATGAAAGCAGCTTTCGCGAGAGCGTGATCGACGATTTCGCCGACACCTATCTGGCCGGGCGCACGCCGATCCCCTGCGTCAAATGCAATATGGGGCCGAAATTCACCGACCTGTTCGCGCTCGCCCGCGATCTGGGTGCCGACTGCCTCGCCACCGGCCATTATGTGCAGCGGGTCGAGGGGCCGGAGGGGCCGGAGCTGCACAAGGGCGCCGATCCGGCACGCGACCAGAGCTATTTCCTGTTCGCGACCACCGGCGCGCAGCTCGATTTCCTGCGCTTTCCGCTTGGCGGACTGCCCAAGGCGCGGGTGCGCGAAATTGCCGCAGAGATCGGCCTGGGCGTTGCGGGCAAGCCCGATAGCCAGGACATCTGCTTCGTCCCCGATGGCGACTATGCGAGCCTGGTCAAGAAACTGCGCCCCGAAGCCGATACCGCCGGGGCGATCGTGGATGAGGCGGGCAATGTTCTGGGCGCGCATAAGGGGCTGATCCATTTCACCGTCGGCCAGCGCCGCGGACTTGAGATCGGTGGCAGCCCAGAGCCGCTCTATGTCCTGCGGCTCGATCCGGCGACGCGCGATGTGGTGGTCGGCCCCAAGTCGGCACTGGCGGTCAGCGCCGCGCGGATCGAGGGGCTGAACTGGATTGGCGGCAGCCATAAAGGCCCGCTGACTGCCAAGGTCCGATCGATGGCGCGGCCAGTCCCGGCGCGGCTGGAAGGCGACCGGGTGGTATTCGACGCGCCCGAATATGGCGTCGCGCCGGGTCAGGCGGCGGTGCTTTATGCCGGCGAGCGCGTGCTCGGCGGCGGCTGGATCACCGAGACCGAGCGGGCCGAGATGGTCGCGGCTTAACCCTTCAACTCGTTCGCCTCGCGCAGCGGTTCGCCGGGGCGATCCACCTGCCCCTCCGGATCGACATGGATCAGGATTTCGGTGCCGGGGAATTCGGCCTCAAGCCGGGCTTCGAGGGCTTCGACCACGTCATGTGCCTCCGCGACGGTCATTCCTGCGGGCACATGGATATGGAATTGCGCGAAGTCCTGCGATCCGCTGGTGCGGGTGCGCAGGTCGTGCAGGCTTTCAAAGCCAGGGATCGCGGCGGCGCAGGCGATGAAGGCGCGGCGCTTTTCCTCCGGCCATTCGCGGTCCATCAATTGGCCGATCGCCTCGATCGCCGCATGCCACGCCCCCCACAGCAGCCACAGCGCGATGCCGATGCCGAACACCGGGTCCGCGCCGCGCAGGTGCAGCACCGATTCGAGCACCAATGCCGCGATGACGCCGCTGTTGAGCAACAGATCGGATTGATAGTGGAGCCGATCGGTGCGGATCGCGATCGATCCGCTCGCGCGAATGGCGCGCGCCTGATAGGCGGTCAGTAGTAGTGTCACGCCGATCGCGATCACCGAGACGACGATCCCGGCCTCGGGATCGGCGGCGACTTCGCCGCTCGCGAGCCGCTCGATCGCGCGGACCGCGATGAAGGTAGCGGAGGCGGAGATCAGCACGACCTGGAACAACGCCGCCAGCGCCTCGGCCTTGCCATGGCCGAAGCGGTGATTGGCGTCGGCAGGCTGCGCGGCGATGCGCACCCCGGCCAGCGTGACCAATGACGCGATCAGGTCGAGCACCGAGTCGGACAGGCTGGCCAGCATCGCCACCGATCCGGTCGTCCACGCCGCATAGGCCTTGAGCCCGCCCAGCAGCAGCGCCGCACAGACGCTTGCGATTGCCGCCCGGGTCGGGGTGGCGCTCATGGGTAGAGCATCCCTTCGTCCCAATCGGCGCCGTTGCGGACGAACACGCGGCGCTCGTGCAGGCGGTGTTCGCGGTCGATCCAGAATTCGATCCGGTGCGGCGTCACGCGATAACCGCCCCAATGCGGCGGGCGCGGTACGTCTCCGCCCTCGAACCGCGCCTGCATCTCGGCAAAGCGCGCTTCGAACGTCGCACGGTCGGGCAGCGGGCGCGACTGGTCACTTGCCCAGGCACCAAGCTGCGAGTCGCGGCTGCGGCTTGCGAAATAGGCGTCCGACTCGGCATCGGCCACGCGGCTCACCGGCCCTTCGATCCGGATCTGGCGGCGCAGCGATTTCCAGTGGAACAGCAGAGCCGCGCGGGGCGTGGCTTCCAGTTCAGCCGCCTTGCGCCCTTCGCGGTTGGTATAGAAGGTGAAGCCTTCCGGCCCGTGCCCTTTAAGCAGCACCATCCGCACCGATGGCTGGCCATCGGCGCTCACCGTCGCCAGCGCCATTGCGTTGGAATCGTTGATTTCGGTGGTGCGCGCCTCACGGTACCAGGCGTCGAACAGGGCAAAGGGGTCGTCGGTCATGCCCCCGCCATAGACCTTTCGGTACCTGCGTGCGAATGGGATTTGCCCTTATCGCCGATGCAGCCGCGCCGCGGCATTGCCCTTTGGTGCATCGCGCGGCATGGGGAGCGCAGACTTTGGTCAAATTGTTCGAGGACGCGATGAAGGACAAGCTGGTGACGTTGATCGGCGGCGGCGGTTTCGCCGGACGCTATATCGCGCAGAGCCTGCTCAAGGCCGGGGCGCGGGTGCGGATTGCGCAGCGCGATCCGCGCGCGGCGTGGTTCCTGAAGCCGCTGGGCGGCCTTGGCCAGACGCAATTCGTTGCCGCCGACGTGACCCGTCCCGACAGCCTTGCCCGCGCGCTTGCCGGGTCGGACGCGGTGGTCAATCTGGTCGGCGTGTTCGGCAGCCGCATGGACGTCGTCAACGCGCGCGGGTCGGGCAACGCCGCCAAGGCAGCCGCCGAGGCAGGCGCGACCAGCTTTGTCCAGATGTCCGCCATCGGCGCCGATAGCGAGTCGCCCTCGGCTTATGGCCGGTCGAAGGGCGATGGCGAGGCGGCAGTGCGCGCCGCCTTCCCGTCCGCCACGATCCTGCGCCCCAGCCTGATGTTCGGGCGCGAGGACCAGTTCGTGAACCGCTTCGCCGCGCTCGCCGCGTCGCTGCCGTTCGTTCCGGTGCTCAAGGGCGGGACGAAGATTCAGCCGGTTTGGGTCGCCGATGTCGCGCAGGCGGTGACCCGCGCGATCACCGATCCTGCGCGCTATGCCGGGCAGACATTCGATCTGGGCGGGCCGGACGTGATGAGCTTCACCCAGTTCCACCACTGGCTGCTCGGCGCGATCGGGCGTGACAAGCCGGTGGTCGAATTGCCCGACTTTGCCGGTGCAGCGCTGGCCTCGCTCGGCTTCCTGCCCGGTGCGCCGATCAGCTGGGACCAGTGGCTGATGTTGCAGCAGGACAATGTCGCATCGGGCGAGGGCCTGGCGGCGTTCGACATCGCACCGACCCCGCTGGGCGCGGTCGCGCCGCACTGGCTGGTCCAATATCGCAAGCATGGCCGGTTCGCCGACGCGCGCCACGCCTGACCGCCGCATCCGGCACCATTGAACGGCCGGGTGCGCCCGGTAGGGGGAGCGCGCCGTGGGCGATATCGCAATCTACATCATCCTCGGCATTATCGAGGGGTTGACCGAATTCTTGCCCGTGTCGTCGACCGGGCATCTGATCCTGGCGGGCGAGCTGCTCGGCTTTACCGGCGAGGGGTCGGTCGCGTTCAAGGTCGCGATCCAGCTCGGCGCGATCCTCGCGGTGCTGGTCGCCTATTGGCGGCGCTTCTGGGGCATCGGCATGGGCCTGTTGCGGGGAGAGCGCGAGGCGATCTGGTTCACCCGCAACATCCTGATCGGGTTCCTGCCCGCTATGCTGATCGGCGCGGTCGCCTATGAGGGGATCCGCCAGCTGATCCAGTCGCCGATGACCGTCGCGGTCGCGCTAATCGTCGGCGGCGTTGTGATCCTGGTCATCGAACGCATGGTCAAGGTGGTGAAGGTCGAGCGGGTCGAGACGATGCCGCTGCCCACGGCGGTTGCGATCGGGCTGGTCCAGTGCATCGCGATGATTCCGGGCGTCAGCCGCTCGGGCGCGACGATCATGGGCGCGTTGCTGATGGGCGTGGAGCGCAAGACGGCGGCGGAGTTCAGCTTCTTTCTCGCCGTGCCGACCATGGCGGGGGCGACCGCCTATTCGCTGTACAAGGACCGCGATCTGCTGAGCGCCGACGATCTGGGCGGAATCGCGATCGGGCTGGGCGTGTCGTTCATCGTCGCGCTGCTGGTGGTGAAGGCGTTCGTGAAGATCGTCGGGCGCTTCGGCTTTGCGCCGTTTGCCTGGTACCGAATCGCGCTTGGCGCAGTCGCGATTCTGTTCCTTTCGCTAAGGTAGACCCGATTCGGACCTATCATTGAAATGAAATTACACGACGTCCATGAATGGTTCGGATGAGGCGGATTATTAGGTAAGTCATGCTGCCCTATATCCCCATTTTTGCGTGACTCGGTAACAAAATTCTGTCATCCGCGCCGCATGGGCAAGGATGTGATGCTTCAATTCGTCGATCGTGCGCAGGCGTTTCCGCCGAAGCGCGATCCGGAACTGCGCGCGCAGGATTTTCGCGAGATTGCGGAGCGCTATGCGCCGCCGAGCGCCGAGGATCAGGCCGGGCGCTGCTCGCAATGCGGCGTGCCATACTGCACAGTGCACTGTCCGCTGCACAACCACATCCCAGACTGGCTGCGCCTGACCGCCGAGGGGCGGTTGCGCGAAGCCTATGAGCTGTCCAACAGCACCTCGACCATGCCCGAGATTTGCGGCCGCATCTGTCCGCAGGACCGGCTGTGCGAGGGCAATTGCGTCATCGAATCCTCCGGCCATGGCACGGTCACGATCGGGTCAGTCGAAAAGTTCATCACCGACACGGCGTGGGAAGAAGGCTGGGTCGAGCCGTTGCAGCCGGGTCCGGCGCGGGGGCAGTCGGTCGGCGTGATCGGCGCGGGTCCGGCGGGGCTGACTGCGGCGGAATACCTCCGCGTGCTGGGCTATGACGTGCATGTCTATGACCGCCATGACCGCGCCGGCGGGCTGCTGACCTATGGTATCCCCGGCTTCAAGCTGGAAAAGCACATCGTCACGCGCCGCACCGACCGGCTCGCCGCGGGCGGCATCGTCTTCCACCTCGGTTTCGACGTGGGCAAGGATGCGACGCTGGAGCAGCTGCGCCAGAAGCATGACGCGCTGCTGATCGCGACCGGCGTGTACAAGCCGCGCGCGATCAAGGCGCCGGGCGTCGGCGCGAACGGCGTGGTCGACGCGCTCGACTATCTGATCGCGTCGAACCGCAAGAGCTTTGGCGACAGAGTCCCGGCGTTCGAGGATGGCAGCCTCAATGCTGCGGGCAAGAATGTCGTCGTGATCGGCGGCGGAGACACCGCGATGGACTGCGTCCGCACCGCGATCCGTCAGGGCGCGGAATCGGTGAAGTGCCTGTATCGCCGCGATCGCGCCAACATGCCGGGCAGCCAGCGCGAAACCGCCAATGCCGAGGAGGAAGGCGTCGAGTTCGTCTGGCTCTCCGCGCCCGAAGCATTTGAGGGCGGCGAACAGGTGACGGCGGTCAAGGCCGTCGGCATGCGCCTCGGCGCGCCCGACGCCAGCGGTCGCCGCGCGCCCGAACCCGATCCCGACGCGAAGTTCGACGTCCCCGCCGATCTGGTGATCAAGGCACTGGGCTTCGACCCCGAAGACTTGCCGGTGCTGTTCAATGCGCCCGAGCTTGGCGTCACCCGCTGGGGCACGGTGCGCACCGATGCGCGCACGATGATGAGCAACCTCGACGGCGTCTTCGCCGCCGGCGACATCGTCAAGGGCGCGAGCCTGGTCGTTCAGGCGATCCGCGACGGTCGCGATGTCAGCGAGCGGATGCATGCCTGGCTGAAGGCGCAGAAAATGGCGGTCACCGCCGGAAAGGTTGCAGCATGATCCGCACTCTGATGATTGCCACCGCTCTGACGGCGGCAGCGCCAACGCTGGCACAGACCGCGCCGGTCGCGCCCGCCGCAACGTCGCAAGTCGACCCCGCCCGTCTGGCCGCCGCCGAGCGGGTCGCCACCGCTTTGGTGCCGCCGGGCACCTATCTGCGGATGATGCGCGATCAGTTCCCCGCGATGATGGACGCGATGATGGGGCAGATGATGGGCATGACCGCTGGAGAGCTGACGGGCAAGGAAGGTGCAGAGAGCGATGTTCGCCTGGGCGACGCAATGGCCAAGGCCGATCCGCATTTTCGCGAGCGCATGACGATCATGTCCCGGGTCATGTCCGAAGAAATGGGCGTTGTGTTCGACAAGATCGAACCGGGTCTGCGTGCAGGCCTGTCCCGCGCTTTTGCCCGCAAGTTCACTACGCCCCAGTTGACCGAGCTCGATAACTTCTTCTCGACGCCAACCGGCAAGGCATTTTCCGCCGACTATCTCGCGACCTTCATGGACCCTGAGGTGATGCAGGAAATGACTGCTGCCATGCCCGAACTGATGAAGGCGATGCCGACGATAATGGCCAAGGCCGAAAAGGCCATGGCCCACCTGCCCCCGCCGCCCAAGCAGGATACTTCCAAGTGACTGACCCGATGGAAACCCAACGCGAACGCCTCGCCCGTGAGGGCATGTACCGCCCCGAGTTCGAGGGCGATGCCTGTGGCGTCGGCATGGTCGCGGCGATCGATGGGCAACCGTCGCGCCGCGTGGTGCAGGGTGCGATCGATGCGCTGAAGGCGGTGTGGCATCGCGGCGCGGTCGATGCCGATGGCAAGACCGGCGATGGCGCGGGGCTGCATGTCGATCTGCCGCTGCGCTTCTTTGACGATGCGGTGCTCGCCAGCGGGCATCGCGTGCTGCCCAACCGGCTGGCGGTCGGCATGATCTTCATGCCGCGCGTCGATCTGGGCGCGCAGGAGGCGTGCCGCACGATCGTCGAAAGCGTGCTGATCGATGCGGGCTACACCATCTATGGCTGGCGGCAGGTGCCGGTCGATGTCTCGGTCATCGGGCAAAAGGCGCAGGCGACCCGGCCGGAGATCGAGCAGATCATGATCGCCGGGCCGATGCCCGACGAACAGAGCGCGGCGGAGTTCGAGAAGAACCTCTACCTCGTCCGCCGCCGCATCGAAAAGCGGATCATCGCTGCGCAAATCAGCGGTTTCTACATCTGCTCGCTGTCGTGCCGATCGATCATCTACAAGGGGCTGTTCCTCGCGGAGTCGCTGTCCGAATTCTATCCCGACCTGCGCGACGAGCGGTTCGTCAGCCGTGTCGCGATCTTCCACCAGCGCTATTCGACCAACACCTTCCCGCAATGGTGGCTGGCCCAGCCATTCCGCTGCCTCGCCCATAATGGCGAGATCAATACGATCCGCGGCAACAAGAACTGGATGCTGAGCCACGAGATCAAGATGGCGGCAACCGCGTTCGGCGAGCATTCGGAGGATATCAAGCCGGTGATCCCGGCAGGCGCGTCCGACACCGCTGCATTGGACGCGGTGTTCGAGGCGATCTGTCGTTCCGGCCGCGATGCGCCGACCGCCAAGTTGATGCTGGTGCCCGAAGCATGGCAGGCGATCGACGCGATGCCGGACACGCATCTAGCGATGTACAAGTATCTCGCCAGCGTGATGGAGCCGTGGGACGGCCCCGCTGCGCTCGCGATGACCGATGGCCGCTGGGCCGTCGCCGGCGTCGACCGCAACGCGCTGCGTCCGCTGCGCTATACCCGCACGTCGGACGGGCTGCTGGTCGTCGGATCTGAGACCGGCATGGTCCAGATCCCCGAAGCCACCGTGGTCGCCAAGGGGCGGTTGGGGCCGGGGCAGATGATCGCGGTCGATCTGGACGAAGGGCGTTTCTACACCGATGGCGAGGTCAAGGACCGCATTGCCGGGGAATATGATTACGCGTCGATGATCGGCGAGTTCATGGGGATCGACGACCTGCCCGCAGCGGCGGACGCGACGCCCGCATGGACCCGCGCCGAACTGACCCGCCGTCAGGTCGCGGCGGGGCAGACGCTGGAGGATATGGAGCTGATCCTGTCGCCGATGGTGACCGACGCCAAGGAGGCGGTCGGGTCGATGGGCGACGATACGCCGCTGGCGGTGATCAGCGACAAGCCGCGCCTGATCAGCCAGTTCTTCCGCCAGAATTTCAGCCAGGTGACCAACCCGCCGATCGACAGCCTGCGTGAACGGCATGTGATGTCGCTCAAGACGCGGTTCGGGAATCTCGCCAACATCCTCGACACCGCCGAGACGGCGAACAAGGTGCTGGTGCTCGAAAGCCCGGTGCTGACCAATGCCGACTGGGCGCGGCTGAAGGCGCATTTCGGCGGCCAGGCGGCCGAGATCGACTGCAGCTTCCTCGCTGGCGGCGGCCCCGAAACGCTGCGCGCTGCGATCACCGACATCCGCTTCAAGGCGGAACAGGCGGTGCGCGCGGGCGCGACCGAATTGTTCCTGACCGACGAGAATGTCGGGCCGGACCGCATCGCCATCGCCGGCGTGCTGGCGGCGGCGGCGGTGCACACGCACCTCGTGCGCAAGGGGCTGCGCTCCTACGCCAGCGTCAACATCCGCACCGCGGAATGCCTCGACACCCATTATTATGCGGTGCTGATCGGCGTCGGCGCGACCACGGTGAACGCTTATTTGGCCGAAGCGGCGATTGCCGACCGCCATGCGCGCGGCCTGTTCGGCGAGCTGTCGTTCGAGCAATGCCTGAAGAACCATCGCAAGGCGATTGACGAAGGCCTGCTCAAGATCATGTCGAAGATGGGGATCGCGGTGATCTCCAGCTATCGTGGCGGCTATAATTTCGAAGCGGTCGGGCTGTCCCGCGCGCTGGTGAACGATTTCTTCCCCGGCATGCCCGCGAAGATTTCGGGCGAGGGCTATGCCTCGCTGCACCTCAACGCGACGATGCGCCACGACGCCGCCTATGACAGCGCGGTCGCGACGCTGCCGATCGGCGGCTTCTATCGCCAGCGCCATGGCGGCGAGACGCACGCGTACAGCGCGCAGCTGATGCACACGTTGCAGACCGCCGTGGCGACCGACAGCTATTCGACCTATCTGCAATTCTCGCGCGGCGTGCGCGACCTGCCGCCGGTGTATCTGCGCGACCTGCTGGAGTTCAACTTCCCGACCGAGGGCGTTGCGATCGATCAGGTCGAGGCGATCACCGAAATCCGCAAGCGCTTCGTGACGCCGGGCATGTCGCTCGGCGCGCTGTCGCCCGAGGCGCATGAGACGCTGGCGATCGCGATGAACCGCATCGGCGCCAAGGCGGTGTCGGGCGAGGGCGGCGAGGATTCGATCCGCTACAAGCCCTATGCCAATGGCGACAACGCCAACAGCTCGATCAAGCAGATCGCATCCGGCCGCTTTGGCGTCACCGCCGAGTATCTCGGCGCGTGCGAGGAAGTGGAGATCAAGGTCGCACAGGGCGCCAAGCCCGGCGAGGGCGGGCAGCTGCCCGGGTTCAAGGTGACCGAGTTCATCGCCAAGCTGCGCCATTCGACGCCGGGCGTGACGCTGATCTCGCCCCCGCCGCACCACGACATCTACTCGATCGAGGATCTGGCGCAGCTCATCTACGACCTCAAGCAGATCAACCCGCGCGCGCGGGTGTGCGTGAAACTCGTCAGCAGCGCGGGCATCGGCACCGTCGCGGCGGGCGTCGCCAAGGCGCATGCCGACGTGATCCTCGTCGCCGGCCATGTCGGTGGCACGGGAGCGTCGCCGCAAACCAGCGTGAAGTACGCCGGCACGCCGTGGGAAATGGGGCTGTCGGAGGTCAACCAGACGCTGACCCTCAACGGCCTGCGCGGGCGGGTGAAGCTGCGCACCGATGGCGGGCTCAAGACCGGGCGTGACATCGTCGTCGCGGCGATTCTGGGTGCGGAGGAGTTCGGCATCGGTACGCTTTCGCTGGTGGCAATGGGCTGCATCATGGTGCGTCAGTGCCACAGCAACACCTGCCCGGTCGGCGTGTGCACGCAGGACGAGCGGCTGCGCCAGAAATTCACCGGATCGCCGGAGAAGGTCATCAACCTGATGACCTTCATCGCCGAGGAAGTGCGCGAAATTCTCGCCAAGCTCGGCTGCAAGAGCCTCGACGAAGTGATCGGTCGCACCGAATTGCTGCGTCAGGTCAGCCGCGGTGCCGAGCATCTCGACGATCTCGACCTCAACCCGATCCTCGCCAAGGTCGATGCCGACGAGAGCGAGCGGCGTTTCAGCCTGTCGACCTGGCGCAATGCCGTGCCCGACAGTCTCGACGCGCAGATCATCACGGACGCACGCGCCGTGTTCGAACGGGGTGAGAAGATGCAGCTCGCCTATAATGTCCGTAACACCCACCGCGCGGTGGGCACGCGGCTGTCGAGCGAGATCACCAAGGCGTTCGGCATGTCGAAGCTCAACGATGGCCATGTCCAGATCCGCCTGCGCGGATCGGCCGGCCAGTCGCTCGGCGCGTTTCTGTGCAAGGGCGTGACGCTGGAGGTGTTCGGCGACGCCAACGACTATGTCGGCAAGGGACTGTCGGGCGGCACCATCATCGTGCGCCCGCTGGTCAGCTCGCCGCTCGCCAGCCAGGACAATACGATCATCGGCAATACCGTGCTCTATGGCGCGACCTCGGGCCGGTTGTTCGCCGCAGGTCAGGCGGGCGAGCGCTTCGCGGTGCGCAACTCGGGAGCGCAGGTGGTGGTCGAGGGCTGTGGCGCCAATGGCTGCGAATATATGACCGGCGGCGTCGCGGTGGTGCTGGGTGAAGTCGGCGCGAATTTCGGTGCGGGCATGACCGGCGGCATGGCGTTCATCTACGACGAGTCCGGCACATTCGACGCGCGCGCCAATGGCGAGAGCATCGTGTGGCAACGCCTAACCTCGCTGCATTGGGAAGCGGTGCTCAAGAACCTGGTCACCGACCATGCCGAAGCGACCGACAGCAAATGGTCGCGCGGCCTGCTCGAAGACTGGGACCGGGTGCGCGGCCATTTCTGGCAGGTGGTGCCGAAGGAGATGCTGACGCGGCTGGCGCATCCGCTGGATGATAGCGTGGAGATGGTCGCGGCGGAATAATGTCGGCGGTCAAGGCTCGTCGATCAACACTGCGCTGATCCGGGGCGGCGGTGCCGCCCCGGCAAAAAGATAGCAGACCAATGCACTAAGGCCCCCCATCACGCGACGCGAGGATGACGGAGATGGCGCGGGCTCTGTATCCATGACAGCTTCGGTCAGCAGCGCACGTGCATCTGCGACGGCATCGAGCCGGACCCGTATCGGAATGCCACCCAGCGCCAGAGTCAGCGGCGTCTGTGTCCGGACAGTCTCGATGTTCTGCGCATAGGCTGGAATGCCATGCCACTCGAACAACGACATCAACACAGCCGCCTGTGGCTGACTATAGGCGATGACGACCGTTTCAAACGGGTCGCCCGTGAACTGCGTATCGACGGCCTCCATGGCGACATCCTGACCAGCGACGTTGAATTGCACAAGTCATCGCGTCGCCGCTTGCCGCCCCCCGCCCGCCGCGCCTATGCCGGTCGGCATGTGGCAGCTTTACCAATTCCCCCTGTGCCCCTTCTCGCGCAAGGTGCGGCTCGTCCTGGGTGAGAAGGGCGTCGGCTATGAGCCCGTGCGCGAATCGCCGTGGCAGCGGCGCGACGAGTTTCTCGACATGAACCCGGCGGGTCAGACCCCGGTGATGGCCGATGATCGCGGCGTCGTGCTGATCGATTCGGTCGCGATCTGCGAGTTTTTCGAGGAGACGGTGAGCAAGGCTGCGCTGCTCAATGGCACCGCCGCCGACCGCGCTGAGATCCGGCGGCTGGTCAGCTGGTTCGACAACCAGTTTTTCCGCGACATCACCGGGCCGTTGCTCAACGAGCGGATGATCAAGCGCATCGTTCAACGCGCCACGCCCGACAGTGGCGCATTGCGTGAGGCGATGAAGGCGGCGGTCGCGCATCTCGATTATATCGACTTCCTGCTCGACCACCGCACCTGGCTGGGCGGCGCGACGATGAGCCTCGCCGATCTGGCCGCTGCGGCGCAGATCAGCGTTGCCGATTATCTGGGCGGGATCGACTGGAAGAGCCATGAGCAAGCCAAGCGCTGGTATGTCGGGATGAAGAGCCGCCCCAGCTTCCGCCCGCTGCTCGCCGAGCGGATGGAGGGGATCAACCCGCCTGCGGATTACGAGAAGCTCGACCTGTGAGTGCGGGAAGCGCGGTGGTTATCGGCGCGAGCGGCGGGATCGGCGGCGCGTTCGCGGACGCGCTGGAGGAGGAAGCGACCTACGCCAAGGTCTGGCGCTTTGGCCGGTCGCTGACCGGAGACGCGCAGCTCGACCTGACCGATGAGGCGAGCATCGCCGCCGCCGCAGCGCGCGTTGCATCTGGCCCGCCGCCGTCGCTGATCTTCGTTGCGACCGGCATCTTGAGCGAGGGCGAGCGCGGGCCGGAAAAGGCGCTGCGCGACCTCGACCCCGACTGGCTTGCGCGCGTGTTCGCGATCAACACGATCGGCCCGGCGCTGGTCGCCAAGCATTTCCTGCCGCTGTTGCCGCGCACCGGCACCCCGGTGTTCGCGGCGCTGTCGGCGCGGGTGGGGAGTATCAGCGACAATCGACTGGGCGGCTGGCACGGCTATCGCGCGTCCAAGGCGGCGCTCAACATGCTGATCCGCAATTTCGCGATCGATGCCGCGCGGCGCAACGACCGGTCGATCGTGGTCGGGCTGCACCCGGGGACTGTGGATACGCGGCTGTCCGAGCCGTTTCGCGGCACCGTGGCGCCGGGTAAGCTGTTCGATCCAGAGCGGGCGGCGCTGCAACTGCTCGACGTGATCGAGGGGCTAAAGCCCGTCGACAGCGGCAAATGCTTCGCCTGGGACGGGGTAGAAATCCCGGCTTAAAATTCGTCTTCCGGCACTGGCTCGCGCCGCGCACGATCGCGTGGTTCTTCCACCGTCTCTTCCTCGACCGGTCCCTCGCGGCGCGTGCGGGTGACCTCGATGCTGCCGTCGCGGTTGACGCGGACGCCAAGGTCGCGGTCGCCAAAGCTGCCCTCGAACTCGACGCCTTCGCCGATGAAGTTCTCCGGGTCCTCGACCAGCGCGTCGCCGATATTTTCCACCACCGGCTCGGGCCGTGGCAGCGCGGCGACGCCCAGCGCCTGGCTCATGAAATCGCGCCACACGCGCGCTGGCGCGCCGCCGCCCGCCAGCCCGGCATTGGGGCTGTTGTCGTCATTGCCCATCCACACGCCGGTGATGATCCCGTCGGCATAGCCAAGGAACAGCGCGTCGCGATTGTCCTGAGTCGTCCCGGTCTTGCCGAAGGTGTCGATGGCCAGCGCGGCCGAGCGACCGGTGCCGCCCGAAACGGTCGCCGCGAGCAGCTCACGCATTCCGTCCAGCTCGCGCCGCGACAGCGACCGGGTCGCCCCCGTCAGCCGCGCCGCCCAGCCCGGCTCATCCGCTTCGGCGAGGCCGCGCGGGCGCACCGGGATGGTGCCGCTGGCGATCGCGGCATAGGCAGCAGTCAGTTCGAGCAGCGACACGCTCGACGTGCCGAGCGCGATCGAGGCTTCGTTCGGGATCGGGCTGGTGATGCCAAGGTCGCGCGCCGCCTGAATCACCGCCGGCACGCCGACGCGCTGGGTCAGCCGCGCAGCGGCGACATTGCTCGACCGGGCAAATGCCTCACGCAAGGTGATCGGGCCGCGATAGCGCCCGTCGCTATTCTTCGGGCTCCAGTCGCCGATCGTCACCGGTTCGTCCTGCACGATCGAGTCCGGGGTCATTCCGGAGCGCAACGCGGCGAGATAGACGAACAGCTTGAACGTCGATCCCGGCTGGCGCTGCGCCTGGGTGGCGCGGTTGAAGGGCGACGCGGCGTAGTTCTTGCCGCCGACCATTGCGATCACGCGGCCATCCGGGCGCATCGCCACGATTGCAACCTGCGACTTGCGCAGCGCGGCGTTGCGCACCGCGCGCTCGGCGGCGCGCTGCATCCGCGTCTCCAGCGTGGTCGTCACGGTCGTGTTGGTGGCGATCTCACCCGACCGGTCGCGTGCTTGCGGAAGCACCCAGTCGGCGAAATAGGTGCCACTGGGCAGCGTCTCGACCTTCGAGAGGCGCAGTCGCGCGGGACGGATCGCTTTGCCCTCCGCCTCGGTCAGGAAACCGGCGTCGACCATCGTCTGGACGACCACCGCCTGGCGCTCGCGCGCGCCCGACAGGTTGCTCGACGGAGCGAGGCGCGAGGGCGCCTTGACCAGCCCCGCCAGCATCGCCGCCTGGGCCGTGGTCAGGTCGGTTGCCGGGCGGCTGAAATAATGGCGCGCCGCCGCGTCGAGGCCGTACTGATTGTCGCCGAAATAGACGTTGGACAGGTAGCGCGAGAGAATCTCGTTCTTGGTCAGCCACGCTTCCAGCCAAAAGGCGATCAGCACCTCCTGAAACTTCCGCCCGAAAGTGCGGTCGGAATTGAGGAAGGCGTTCTTGGCCAGCTGTTGGGTGATCGTGCTGCCACCCTGACGACCATTGTCGGTGAACATGTTGTTGACGAAGGCGCGCAGGATGCCGCGCGGATCGACGCCCCAATGCGACTGAAAGCGGCGATCCTCGACCGCCACGAATGCCTGGACCACATGTTCGGGCAGCTTCGACGCATCGACCGGCTTGCCCACCACCGCGCCGGTCCGCGCTATCGGCGTCCCTTCTGCCGAGAGCAAGGTGATCGAGGGGGGCACCGGCGGTTCGAGCGACTTGGACAGCGGCGCGGTCCACACCAGCCACGTGACCGCCGCCAGGAACAACAGGATCAGGATCGCCAGCACGCGCGGCACCCATCGCCATTTCCGACGCCGCACGATGACCGGCAGGTTGACCGTATAGTCGCCGAGCGGAGGACCCGCGCCGCCCGCACCGGCAGGCTCAGGCTGGGCCGCAGGACCGCGCGCGTCGGGGATTTCGGGATAGAGTGTGTCGTATCGCATGGAGCCGGACACTGTATTATGCCCGTATAACAGTTTGAGCAAGGGGCGCGGGGTGCGGGGCGGCGCACGCATCAAACGCTCCGCCGTGCATCGCCTGTCGCCAGCCTGTCATCGCGTCACGCGCCTCACTCCACCGGCACGAACGCCAGATGGTGATAGTCATAGCTGAAATCGGCGAGCGGGGAGAGCGCCTTCATCGTCACCCCGGTGACCTTGCCGTCCGCGACCGCAAAGGTGACCACCGCGTCCTCGCCCTTGCCCGGCGTCATTCGGGTGCGAAACGCGTCGGTGCCCCAGGGGTCGAGCCGGCTGGCGAACTGGGGATGCGGCACGAAGTCGATCGACAGCGCATCGCCGCGTGCCTTGACCACGATGTCGCCATACCACGGGTCGCGATAGCGACCGGCATAGGCAGCGAGCGGCAGGCTCGGCCCGCCCGCAGGACGTTTGGCGTCGCCATCGCCCAGCGCCGCGACCGCGCTCTCGGCGGCCAGCTTGTTGCGCGCGACATAATTGGCGACCCAGTCATAGGCGGGCATGCCGAGCAGATGGTCGAGCAGCGCGTTGCGGATGCCGCCCGAGACGCTGTCTTCGGTATTGCTCAGCACCGCGACACCGATCCCGGCGGAGGGGATCAGTGCGGTCTGGGTCACCTGTCCCGACAAGCCGCCCGAGTGGCTGATCAGGCGGCGGCCGCGATAATCCTGGACGAACCAGCCGAGCGCATAGCCCTGCATGATCGACCGCACCGGGTTGAGGTCGGTCGGGCCATCGCTCGACGATACCACCACCTGCGGGCTCCACATTGCGGCGGCGCTGTCGGCGCTCCAGAGCCGTTTGCCGTTGGGCAGCGCGCCGAGCGCCAGCTGCACCTCCAGCCATTTGGCGACATCGGCGATGCTGGCGTTGATCCCCGCCCCGGCATCGACCACCGGCGATTCATCGGGCTCGATCACCTGCATCGGCCCGACCCCGCGCACCGGCGGCCCCAGCTGCGCATGGCGGCCCGCGACATTGCTGGTCTTCAACAGCTCGAGCGAGGGCACCGCATCGGCCATGCCGAGCGGTTCGAGCATCCGCGTGCGGATGAAGTCGCGCCAGCTCATCCCCGACTTGGCTTCGATCAGCGCGCCTGCGACGATGTAGAGGATGTTGTCATAATCATAGCCGCCACGGAACGGGCGCACCGGTTGCAGGAATTGCAGCGCACGCACGGCGTCCTGCACCGTGCGGTTCGACTTGGGGAAGTAGAGCAGGTCACCCGCGCCCAACGGCAGGCCTGAACGGTGGACGAGCAGGTCGCGCACGTTGAACAGGCTGGTGACCGCCGGGTCGGCCATTTTGAACTCGGGCATATGCTCCGTCAGCCGATCGTCCCAGCCGAGCTTGCCCTCCTCGACCAGCATTGCGAGCGCGGCGGCGGTGAACGCCTTGCTGTTCGACGCGATGCCGAAGCGGGTGTGGATATCCACCGGAGCGGCCGCCCCCATGGTGCGCACGCCATAGCCCTTGAGCCATGCCGGTTGCCCCTTGCGCACGATCGCCACGGCAATGCCCGGCGTCTCGAACGCGCGCATGAAGTTCGCGACAATGGTGTCGACCGTGCCGTCGAGGGTTGCGGCCTGCTGCGCCCATGCCGGAAGCGCCAGAGTCGCCGCGCCGCCAATCCCGAGCGCCAAAGCGCGACGCCGATCAACCACCAAACCGCTCATGCCAGTCTCCGTTTCCAGAGCCTGTCTAGAGCAAGTCGCGGCGCACCGAAACGGCTGCGTCAGGCCTCCAGCTCGACGTCCCAATAGAGCCAGTCACGCCACGTATCGTGGAGGTAATTGGGCGGGAAACGGCGGCCATGCTCCTGCAGCTGCCAGCTGGTCGGGCGGATCGGCGGCATGAACAGCGGCATTGCCGCCTGTTTCGGCGTGCGCCCGCCCTTCTTCAAATTGCACGGCGCACAGGCGGTCGCGACATTCTCCCACGTCGTCCGCCCGCCCTGCGCGCGCGGAATGACATGGTCGAAGGTCAGGTCGCGGTGGCTGCCGCAATATTGGCATTCGAATTTGTCGCGCAGGAACAGGTTGAAGCGCGTGAAGGCCGGGAATTGCGACGGCCGCACATATTGCTTGAGCGCGATCACGCTCGGCAGCTTGATCGACGCGGTCGGGCTGCGCACCTCACGCTCATAATGGCTGACGATGTCGACGCGATCGAGGAACACTGCCTTGATCGCCGTCTGCCACGGCCAGACGCTGAGCGGATAATAGGACAAGGGCGTATAATCGGCATTGAGCACCAGCGCCGGGCACCCTTCCGGATGTCGGATCAGATCGGGATGGTACATGGTCCCCCTCTCTCGCCGCGCGTCGCTCGCGACCGGGGCTTATTCGCCGCCAGCCGTGACATGTCTATGACAGCACGGGGCGCGACTCGTGGTCAAGGGCCGGTTTGCGCGAAAAGGCGAATAGTCGGCGCATCGTCGACCTCCCCGATTGCGGCAGTGCAACGCGTGGGCACGACGGAAAGGTTCGCGTGCGCAGCAAGCGGGGCTTTTACCATGCGCAGCGATCCGCTAGGCGGCGGCGATGCCAGCGATCATCCATTGCGACGTTGCCATTGTCGGAGGGGGACTTGCGGGCGGGCTGATCGCGCTCGCGCTGCGCCGCAAACATCCGACGCTTGACGTGCGCCTGATCGAGGGCGGGCGGAGCATCGGCGGCAACCATCTCTGGTCGTTCTTCGCCAGCGACGTGGCGCCCGCCGACCGCTGGCTGGTCGCGCCGCTGATCTCCTATGGCTGGACCAGCTACGACGTCCATTTCCCCGCGCACGCCCGCACGCTGAAGGCGTCCTATTACTCAATCGAATCCGACCGGTTCGATCAGGTCGTCCGCGCCGCAATGCCGGAGGGTGCGGTGATGACCCGGCGCAAGGTACTGGGTGCCAGCGCGCGCGCGGTCGTGCTCGCCGATGGCGACCGGATCGAGGCGGGCGGGGTGATCGATTGCCGCGGCCCGTCCGATTTGTCCAAGCTCGAGCTTGGCTGGCAGAAATTCGTCGGGCGCGAGCTGGCGCTGGCCGAGCCGCATGCGCTCAAGCGCCCGGTGATCATGGACGCGACCGTCGCGCAGATCGACGGCTATCGCTTCATGTATGCCCTGCCCTTTGCGGCGACCCGGCTGTTCCTGGAAGATACCTATTACAGCGACACGCCCGAGATCGACGTGGCCGCCTATACCCAGCGGATCGATGCCTGGGCGAGTGCGCGGGGCATCACTGTCGAGCGGGTGATGCGTGAGGAGGCAGGGTCGTTGCCGATCCCGCTCGGTGGCGATTTCGAGGAATATTGGAAGTCCGGCGGCAATCGCGTCGCCAAGGCGGGGATGCGCGCCGGGCTGTTTCAGCCGATCACCGGCTATTCGCTGCCCGATGCGGTGCGGCTCGCCGCGCTTATCGGCAATGCGCGCGACCTGTCGGGCGCGGCACTGCACGACCTGACCTATGGCCATGCGCGCCGGGCATGGCGACAGCGCGGATTTTACCGCATGCTCTCCGCGATGCTGTTCCGCGCCGCCGAGCCGGCCGAGCGCTATCGCGTGCTTGAACGATTTTATCGCTTGGACGCAGGGCTTGTCGCCCGCTTCTATGGCGCCCAGTCCAGCCTATTCGATCGTGCTCGTGTTCTCTCCGGCAAGCCGCCGGTGCCGATCAAGCGCGCGCTCGCAGCGATCAGGGGATCGAGCAAATGAAGCGCGCAGTGGTGATCGGGGCAGGATTTGGCGGGCTGGCGCTGGCCATCCGCCTGCAATCCGCCGGCGTCGACACAGTGGTGGTCGAGGCGCGCGATAAGCCCGGCGGGCGCGGCTATTATTGGGAGAAGGACGGCTTCGTGTTCGATGCCGGCCCCACGGTCATCACCGCGCCGGAAGCGTTGGAAGAACTGTGGGCGCTGTCCGGGCATCGCATGGCCGACGATGTGACGCTGACCCCCGTCTCGCCCTTCTACCGCCTCAACTGGCCCGACGGGACCAATTTCGACTATACCAATGACGATACGGTGCTGACCGGCGAAATCGCCAAGCTCGATCCCGCCGACATCGCCGGCTATCGGCGCTTCCTCGATTATTCGGCCGGCGTGTATCGCGAGGGCTATGAAAAGCTCGGCCATGTCGCGTTTCTCGACTTCACCTCAATGGTGAAGGCCGCGCCCGCGCTGATGAAATATCAGGCGTGGCGCAGCGTCTATTCGATGGTGTCGACCTTCGTGAAGAACGAGAAATTGCGTGAGGCGCTGTCGTTCCACACGCTGCTCGTTGGCGGCAATCCGATGACCACCAGCGCGATATATGCGCTGATCCACAAGCTGGAGCGCGATGGCGGCGTGTGGTTCGCGATGGGCGGCACCAACCGGCTGGTCGCTGGCATGGTCCGCCAGTTCGAACGGCTCGGCGGCAAGCTCGTGCTCGGCGACGGCGTCGAGGAGATCGAGACTTTGGGCGAGCGTGCCACGGCGGTGCGCACCAAGTCCGGCGCGCGGTTCGAGGCGGATGCGGTCGCCAGCAATGCCGACATCGTGCACAGCTATCGCGACCTGCTCAAGAGCTCGCGCAGTGCCCAGCGCACCGCCGGAAAGCTTGAGCGCAAGCGCTTCTCACCCTCGCTGTTCGTCGTGCATTTCGGGATCAAGGGCAGCTGGCCCGGCATTCCGCACCACATGATCCTGTTCGGCCCGCGCTATAAGGAGCTGCTCGCCGACATCTATGATCATGGCGTGTTGAGCGAAGATTTCTCACTCTACCTCCACCACCCGACCGTCACCGATCCGTCGATGGCGCCGGAGGGGCATTCGACCTTCTACGCGCTCGCCCCTGTGCCGCACATGGGCAAGGCGCCGGTGGACTGGGATACCGTCCGCCCGCTGCTCGAAAAGCGCATCCTCGACGAGATCGGCCGCCGCCTGATCCCCGACATCCATGACCGGATCGTCACCAAGTTCAGCTATGCGCCGACCGACTTCCAGCATGATCTGGCCGCGCATCTGGGCAGCGCGTTCAGCCTTGAACCCGTCCTGACGCAGAGCGCCTATTTCCGCGCGCACAACCGCGACAATTCGATCCCCAACCTCTATTTCGTCGGTGCCGGCACCCATCCGGGCGCAGGCATCCCCGGCGTGGTCGGCAGCGCCAAGGCAACCGCCGCACTGATGCTGGAGCAAACACAGCCGTGAAGCGCCTCGCCATCTATTGCGGCTCTGCCAGCCCGGCGGACCCGGTCTATATCGAAAATGCCCGGTTCGTCGGCCGCACACTGGCCGAGCGCGGGATCGGCGTCGTCTATGGCGGTGGACGCCTCGGCCTGATGGGCGCGATCGCCGACAGCGCGCTGGAGGCGGGCGGCGAGGTGATCGGCGTGATCCCGCAGGCGCTGGTCGATGCCGAGGTCGCGCATCGTGGCTGTACCGAACTGCACGTCGTGCGCACGATGCATGAGCGCAAACAGGCGTTCACCGACCTGTCCGACGGCTTCATCACCCTGCCCGGCGGCACCGGGACAATGGACGAATTGTGGGAAGCGATGAGCTGGGCGCAGATCGGCTATCACGCCAATCCGGTCGGACTGCTCAACGTCGCAGGCTATTATGACGGCCTGATCGAATTCGTCGCCAAGATGGGCGAGGTCGGCTTCCTGCGCCCGCAGCACCAGTCGATCCTGATCATCGACGACACGCTCGACGCCCTGCTCGCCAAGATGGCGGCGCATGTGCCGACGCAGACGGTCGGCCAGATCGGCAGCAAGGACCTGTGACCCTACCCGCGCCGAGCCGTGACGCCGTCGTGGCGGCCGCGCGGGAGAGCATCGCCAAGGGCTCGAAGAGCTTCGCGGCGGCGAGCACGCTGTTCGACCCGCAAACGCGTGAGCGCGCCTGGCTGCTCTATGCCTGGTGCCGCGCGTGCGACGATATCGCCGATGGGCAGGAACTGGGCCATGACGCACGCGTGGTCGAGGATCCTGCCGCCGCCCTCGCGCGCATCCGCACGCTGACTGACAGGGCGCTGGCAGGCGAACCGACCGGGGAAATGGCGTTCGAGGCGCTGCGCATCGTCGCCGCCGAAACGCGCATGCCGCACCGCTTCGCGCATGACCTGGTCGAAGGGTTCGCGCTGGATGCCAAGGGCTGGTTTCCCCGCTCCGAGCACGATCTGATGCAGTATTGCTATCATGTCGCGGGCGCGGTCGGGTGCATGATGGCCGTGGTGATGGGGGTCGATCCGCAGGATGACGCGACGCTCGACCGCGCCTGCGACCTAGGCCTCGCATTCCAGCTCGCCAATATCGCGCGCGATATCGAGGCGGATGACGCGATCGGCCGCTGTTACCTGCCGATGGACTGGCTGGTCGAAATGGATATCCCGCCCGGCCAGCATATGAAACCGCCCTTCCGCTCGCGACTGACCGTCATGGCGCGCTGGCTCGGTGAATTGGCGCAGGCGCATGAGGATAGTGCGCGGCTCGGCACACCCGCGCTCGGCTTTCGTTCAGCGTGGGCGGTGCTGGCAGCAGCGGGAATCTACGGGGACATTGCCCGAGAAGTGGTCTCGCGTGGCGATCATGCCTGGGACCATCGCGCCGGGACGAGCAAGGCACAGAAGATTGGCTGGATTGCGCGGGCCTTCGGTCAGGCCGCGATGCGCAGAACGCTCTATTCACAGCGTCCGCGCTCCACCGATTTGTGGACACGGCCGCGATAATCGAGGAATCAGCGATGGCGAGGCTTGCTCTCGATCCGCGCCATTTGCTCCCCGCGCCGCTGACACGTCGCAGCAATAGTCGGATACGACAAGTCAGTGTGGCGCGGGAGCACCTGCGCCATCGCAGCCTGGCATTGTGCCGCACTCTGATACCGGACCGGCTCGATCCGCGCCTGCTGGCATTGCTCCTGGAAATCACCGCAGCCAAGAATGGCCATCACATAGAAAACCGGTTCCATCGTCTCGCTCCTCGCCATGCATAACGGATGGCGGGTCGGGTTTGTTTCATTGCATCCCGATCACTCCGGCCCCAGATAGCGGCGATGCCTCCCGATACCGCCCGCTCCGGCGGCGAACGCCCGCTGTTCGCCACGCTCCGGCGCTTCCTCCCCTATCTCTGGCCCGACGGTGCTCCGGGACTGAAGGCGCGCATCATCATCGCGCTGGCGCTGGTCGTGCTGTCAAAGGTCGTGCAGGTCTATGGCGCAGCCTATGCGCTCAAGGCCGTGGTCGACGCGATGGCGCCGAGTCAACAAGGGGGCGGCGAGCGCGACGTCATCACCTTCGTGATTCTGATGGTCATCGGCTATGCCGCCGCGCGGCTGTTCACCACCGTGTTCGACAACCTGCGCAACACGGTATTTGAAAAGGTCGGGCAGGACGCGACCCGGCGGCTCGCCATCGTCACCTTCCGCCATTTGCACCAGCTATCTCTGCGCTTCCATCTTGAACGGCGCACCGGCGCGGTGACCAAAGTGGTCGAGCGCGGGACCAAGAGCATCGATTCGATGCTGTATTTCCTGCTGTTCAACATCGCGCCGACGATCCTCGAGCTCGCGCTGGTGCTGCAAATTTTTGGCAGCAAGTTCGGCTGGTGGCTGGTCGCGTCGACCATGGCGATGGTCGTGATCTACATCGCCTTCACCCGCTGGGTCACCGACTGGCGCGCCAAATTGCGCGAGCAGATGAACGATCTCGACACCGGCGCAGTCGCGCATGCGGTCGACTCGCTGCTGAATTTCGAGACGGTGAAGTATTTCGGCGCCGAACAGCGTGAATCCGATCGCTACGAACGCGCGGTCGAATCCTATGCCAAGGCCGCGGTGAAGTCTGAGAATTCGCTCGCCTGGCTCAACATGGGCCAATCGCTGATCACCAATGTGATGCTCGGCGCGGGGATGGCGGTGGTCGCCTGGGGCTGGTCCACGGGCGAGTTCACGGCGGGCGATGTCGTGTTCGTCTCGACCCTGCTCAGCCAGCTGTTTCGCCCGCTCGACATGCTCGGCTGGGTCTATCGCACGATCCGTCAGGGCGTGATCGACATGGGCGCGATGTTCGACCTGATCGACACCAATGCCGAGGTGAAGGATGTTCCCGATGCGCCGCCCCTCGCGGTGGATCGCGGTGAGGTGCGGTTTGAGGATGTCCGCTTCGGCTACGACCCCGACCGCGATATCCTCAAGGGCATCGACCTCGTCATCCGCCCCGGCCAGACCGTCGCGATCGTCGGCCCCTCGGGCGCAGGCAAGTCCACCCTCGCGCGCATCCTCTACCGCTTCTACGACCTCACCGGCGGGCGCGTGACGATCGACGGGCAGGATATTTCGCAGGTGACGCAGGCCAGCCTGCGCGCCGCGATCGGCATCGTCCCGCAGGACACGGTGCTGTTCAACGACACGATCGGCTACAACATCGCCTATGGCCGCGAAGGCGCGGGACCGGATGAGGTCGCACAGGCGGCACGCGGCGCAGCCATCGCCGGCTTCATCGAATCGATGCCCGACGGCTACGACACCCGCGTCGGCGAGCGCGGCCTCAAGCTCTCCGGCGGCGAAAAGCAGCGCGTCGCCATCGCGCGCACCCTGCTCAAGAACCCCCCGATCCTGATCCTCGACGAAGCAACCAGCGCGCTCGATTCGCGCACCGAGGCGGAAATCCTCGACACGCTCGAAGCGATCGAGCGCGGCCGCACCACCATCGTCATCGCCCACCGCCTGTCGACCGTGGTCAACGCCGACCGCATCGTCGTGCTGGAGAACGGCCAGATCGCCGAACAGGGCACCCACGCCGAACTGCTGGAGCAGCGCGGCACCTATGCGGAGATGTGGGCGCGGCAGCAGGCTGAGCGGGAGGCGGTGGAGGCCTAGTTTAGGATCAATCGCCCCGTTTACTGATGGGCCTGAGCCGCCTGATCTTTCGAGCTGCATTGTGCCATCGGCGGGTTTCGAATCGGCGCGCCGGGTTCGCGGCATCCGTGTCTCCGGCAGCTGCCGCACGCTTCAGCCAATTGCGGTAGCCCGAGAGCCGGTTCAGATTAAAGTAGCTCATGGCGAGATTATGCGCCGCTCGCGCGTCCCCCGCCTTATAAGCTCTTCGATACAGGCCAGCCGCGCTGAAGCCATCGGCGAATGAGCCGAGTGACGCGTAACTCTCGTCGCGCGCGAACCAATCCGCGAGCTCGATCATCGCCCCTTCGTGCCGTCGAAGCGCCAGATGCCACATCACTGGCACCCACAGTCCGACGCGGCGCTCGTAGCGGATCCTGAGGCCCCTTTCGTATAGTCGGTCCGCCTTCGTTTCGTCGCGGACTTTCACGACAAAGTCACCCGAACTCCACCGCCTCGAACCGCACCGGCCGCCCATGCGCCGTGTTCGCCAGCTGCCCGTCCCACATCACCTGACGCCCGCGGATGATCGTGCCGATCGGCTTGCCGGTGAGCTGATCCCCGGTGAACGGCGACCAGCCGCAGCGCGACGCCAGCCAGCTTTCCTCGACCATCCACTGCTTCTTCAGATCGACGACAGTGAAATCCGCGTCGTACCCCGCCGCGATCCGTCCCTTGCCGACCAACCCGAACACCCGCTGCGGCCCGGCGCTGGTCAGGTCGATCAGCCGCGCCAGCGTCGTCCGCCCCTTCGCGACATGATCGAGCAAGAGCGGCAACAGCGTCTGCACCCCCGGCATCCCGCTCGGCGAACCCGGATAGGGCTTGGCCTTTTCCTCGATGGTATGCGGCGCATGGTCCGACCCCAGCACATCGGGCACCCCCTGATTGAGCCAATGCCACAGCCCGTCGCGATGCGCAGCCGATCGGATCGGCGGGTTCATCTGGGCATAGGTGCCAAGGCGCGGATAGGCATCCTCGCCGGCAAGCGTCAGATGCTGCGGCGTGACCTCGCACGTCGCGATGTCCTTGTGCTGACCGAGCAGCTCCAGCTCCGCCGGCGTCGTCACATGCAGCACATGGATCCGCCGCCGCGCTTCCCGCGCCAGCTTCAGGATGCGCCGTGTCGCCAGGATCGCGCTCTCGTCATCGCGCCACACCGGATGGCTCGACGGATCGCCCGCGACACGCTCGCCCTCGCGATCGTTCATGCGGAACTCGTCCTCGGCATGAATCGCGACCCGGCGATGGCCGCTCGCCAGCACCCGCGCCAGATTGGCATCGTCCGACACCAGCAGGTCACCGGTCGACGCGCCCATGAAGATCTTGACCCCCGCCGTGCCCGGCATCCGCTCCAGCTCGGCCAGATACTCGGCATTGCTGTTGGTCGCGCCGACGTAAAAGGCGTGATCGCACCACATGCGATCCTTGGCGCGCGCCAGCTTGTCGTTCACCGCATCGGCGCTGTCAGTATTCGGCTTGGTATTCGGCATCTCGAACACTGCGGTGACCCCGCCCAGCACTGCGGCGCGGCTGCCGGATTCCAGGTCTTCCTTGGCCTCAAGCCCCGGCTCGCGAAAATGCACCTGGCTGTCGATCACACCGGGCAGCACGTCGAGCCCGGTGCAGTCGATCGTCTCGCCTGCGTCCCCGCTCGCACCAATCGCGACGATCTTGCCTTCACGCACCCCAATATCGACCCGCGCCGGGCCAGAGGGCAGATGCACCGTGCCACCGGTGAGCTTCAGATCGAACGTCGCCATGTCAGCCTCTTTCGCTTGCCTGCCCCGCCTCCTACCTGTTCGCCATGACTGATGCCACCCTGCTCCCCGACCGCGCCCTGATCCGTGTCTCCGGCGAAGATATGCGCGGCTTCCTCCAGGGGTTGGTGACGCACGACGTGAACGCGGTGCAGCCCGACGCGCCGCTCTGGGCCGGGCTGCTCTCGCCACAGGGCAAGGCGCTGTTCGACTTCATCCTGTGGGCAAATGGCGACGATATCCTGATCGATTGCGAGGCCACACAGCGCGACGCCCTGATCCGCCGCCTGTCGATCTACCGCCTGCGCCGCCCGATCACGATTGCGGCCACCGAGGGCGGGGTCCACTGGTCGCAGGAGTCAGGAAAGGGCGTACCCGACCCGCGACTCGCCGCGCTTGGCGATCGCTGGTTGGGGAGTGCTGATGGGGAACCCGCATCCGGCTGGCACCAGCACCGCCTCCGCCTTGGCGTTACAGAGGGCGCGGAGGAACTCGGCCAGGACAAGACCCTCTGGCTCGAATGCAACGCCGCCGAACTGAACGGGGTCAGCTTCTCCAAGGGCTGCTATGTCGGGCAGGAAAACACCGCGCGGATGAACTGGCGCGCCAAGGTCAACCGCCGCCTGATCGTTGCACCACTCGGCGAACCGGGCGACCGCACCCGCGCAACCTATCCCGATCTCGGCCTGATGGTCGAACATCGCCGGGTCGAAGCGCTGGGCGATGCGCTCACGCCCGACTGGCTGGCAGCGGCGCTGGCCTCAGACGCCTGACCATTCAAGCCCACCGGGCAGCGCGAATCCGGCGTAATCGACCTGCAGCACCCGCCGCCTGCGCGACGTTGCGGCTGCTTCCGATGCGTGCAGGATCGGGGTAGCATAGATCCAGATATCGCCTGCCAGCGCGGTGCAGACATGAATCCCGCACTGCGCGACCACCGCGTCGATTCGCTCCTCACGCACCAGCCCGACACCATGCGACCCCGGGGCGATCAGCAGCGGTGCGTTGTCGGACGGAACATCGTCGAGATGGATACGGATCGTCACCATCTTCGCGAGCAGATCGAACGGCGGCGCGACATGGAGCAGGCCGGACTTGACCGTCCACGGCCCAAATCCCACCACCTCACGCCGTTCACGTACACAAATGGTGCGGTCCTGATGCCAAGCCAATGACCAATTGGTCGCTTCGGTTTTGTCGAACAGAATTGCGCGGACGGGCCGCGGCTCACCTGCGCAGAATCGCGCGACGTGCGATGTAATCCGGCCATCTGGGCCGAGTAACCCGGAAAGGCCAGTTAGCCCGCCAAGGCGCACTCCGGGGCGGTCGCGGGGCAGGGCGGCCATCGCCCGCTCGATCTCGCCAAGCATGGGCAGGGCGGCGGCGGCGAGGCATTCGGCACCATGTTCGGCAAACCGCATCGGGTCGCGCGTGCGCGCTGCCATTGGCAGAAAGGCGGCGGAACTCATCGCCCGATATGGCCGGAACGCCCACTTTCACGCAAGCGAGCGGCCTTCCGCCACCGAATACACACAAAGAAAAAGGGAGGCCGGTTTCCCGACCTCCCCAAATCTTGTCGATCCACAGAGTGGACCGCGCGGCTTACATGCCCGAACCCGGACCGTAAGTGATTTCCACGCGGCGGTTCTGCAGTTCGCGCACGCCGTCGGCGGTGTCCACGCGCGGACGGCTCTCACCGAACGCTTCCGAAGCGATGACGCCATCGGGGATACCGCGGCCCGACAGGTACGAACGGACCGAGTCCGCACGACGCTGCGAGAGGCCGACGTTGTAGCTGGCTGCGCCCGAACGGTCAGCGTGACCGGCGAGCATGACCTGCGCATTGCCGCAGCTCTGATAAGCCGAGATGGCGTTATCCAGAATGCCCGCTGCTTCCGGCGTGATGTCCGACTTGTCCCACTCGAAGAAGACAATGTACGGCCCCGGGGTGCACACCGGCGGAGGCGGAGGCGGCGGGGGCGGAGGCGGCGGCGGAGGCGGCGGAGGCGGCGGAGGCGGGGGCGG
>VYKW01000152.1_pt1 | contig 30968 bp, 34 predicted proteins | sample 5114451 | NCBI WGS metagenome assembly VYKW01 (sample SAMN12291784, study PRJNA351875) | freshwater metagenome | isolation source: freshwater lake | place: USA: Michigan, Gull Lake | collected 2013-08-08
CGGATCCTGATCGTCGGCTGCGACCCCAAGGCGGATTCGACCCGCCTGATCCTGCACGCCAAGGCGCAGGACACCATCCTCAGCCTGGCCGCTGCCGCGGGCAGCGTCGAGGACCTCGAGATCGAGGAGGTCATGAAGGTCGGCTATCGCGACATCCGTTGCGTCGAGTCCGGCGGTCCGGAGCCGGGCGTCGGCTGCGCCGGCCGCGGCGTCATCACCTCGATCAACTTCCTGGAAGAGAACGGCGCCTATGAGGACATCGACTACGTGTCCTACGATGTGCTCGGCGACGTGGTCTGCGGCGGCTTCGCGATGCCGATCCGCGAGAACAAGGCGCAGGAGATCTACATCGTGATGTCCGGCGAGATGATGGCGATGTATGCCGCCAACAACATCTCCAAGGGCATTCTGAAATATGCCAATTCCGGCGGCGTCCGCCTCGGCGGCCTGGTCTGCAACGAGCGCCAGACCGACAAAGAGCTCGAGCTGGCCGAGGCTCTCGCCAAGAAGCTCGGCACCCAGCTGATCTATTTCGTGCCGCGCGACAACATCGTGCAGCACGCCGAGCTGCGCCGCATGACTGTGCTGGAATACGCGCCGGAGTCGGTTCAGGCCAACCACTACCGCAACCTGGCGACCAAGATCCACGGCAACGCCGGCAAGGGCATCATCCCGACGCCGATCACGATGGACGAGCTCGAGGACATGCTGATGGAGCACGGCATCATGAAGGCGGTGGACGAGAGCCAGATCGGAAAGACTGCCGCCGAACTCGCCGCAACGGCTTAAGCAGTCTTGGTACCGGCCTTCCTCCCGTCGGAAGGCCGGTACCTCTTCGCAAGTCCCGTCGCAGGCCGCAGGGGATCACGCTATGACCATTGCCATCGTGGACGTCTCGCGCTCGGTGTCCTCCGGCCTGCCGTCGTCGCCGGATGATGGCGGCCTCGGATGCAGCGGTCAGCATCGTGGCCGCCAGATCTACCGCTTGCTGACAGGTGTCGATCCCGATGACGCCCGCATCGACGACGATGCCAGCTTCGACCGTCACGTGATCGCATCCATCCTCGCCGTCGCTGCGATGGAGCACGGCACGCTGGCGGAACGGGCAGGGCTGTCCACGATCGAGCTGATCACGCTCCTGGCGCAGCTGTTTCCCGCGGCATCGATCGATTCCTCCTGGCTGCCGATCAACGGCGCCGCCCCTGCGCCTGACGATGACGAGATCACGATGGTGCGCGATCTGCTCGCCGCTCAGCGTTCAACCCCTGGCGACACCAGCCGCTGGCTCGCGGCGATGGTCGCGCGGCGCGCGATGGAGCCGAACCATCTCTGGGAAGATCTCGGCCTGCGCGAGCGTTCCGAACTGTCGCGGCTGCTGATGCGTCATTTCGCGCCGCTGGCCAGCCGCAACACCCGAAACATGCGCTGGAAGCGCTTCTTCTACCGCATGCTGTGCGAGGACGACGGCTTCGTGATGTGCACGACGCCGGTCTGTACCCAATGCAACGATTTTCAGCTCTGCTTCGGCGAGGAGGGCGGCGAGAGCCGGATGGCGGAGCGGCGCCGCGAGGTCGCGCTGCAGGAGGCGGCCGCAAGCGCGGCCATGTGAGTTCGAGGATTGCAACGATGTTGTTGGACGCCCAGCTTGGATCCCCGTGCAACCGTGACGGCGGCCTGTGCCCCGCGGCTGACACCTGCGAGGCGGGCGAGACGCTGGTGCGCCGTTGCGAGGACACCTTGCGAAAGGCCGGGCTGCGGCCGACGCAGCAGCGCCAGCAGCTGAGCCGGATTCTGTTCGGCAATGGCGATTGTCACATCACGGCCGACGCGCTCTATGCCGCCGCCGTGGCGAGCGGCATGAAGATCTCGCAGGCGACCATCTACAACACGCTCAATCAGTTCGTCGAGCTCGGGCTGTTGCGGCAGATCGGTGTCGATGGCTCCCGGTCGTTCTTCGACACCAACACCACGGTGCATCCGCATTTCTTCTATGAGGACGAAGGCGTGCTCGTCGACGTCCCCGAACATGTCGCGTTCGATCAACTGCCCGAGCCGCTGCCAGGCTATGGCATGGAGCGGATCGACGTCATCATTCACCTGCGCCGCAGGCGGCACGCCTGACACCGCGGCCGGCCGCCACGGCTGCGAGGCTGCGCGCACCGCCGGCCATCCCTGACGTTGGATTTCCGACCCTGTTACGAATCCGACAATGCGGTCGGCGACGAAAAACATCACATCTTCAACCGATTGAGGCCAGGTCCGGCGGTGGCATGGCGGTTGCTGAGGAGCCTGTGGGCCGCGATCGAGCGTCATGCTTCTGGCGGCCGTCACAGGTTGCGACGGAGCAAGTGAATGCCTGACGTCTTCGGACCGCGCGGGCCCAGGAATGCCCAAGATGCCCGCTCACCCGAAGGGAGTACGGTCTCTCGGAGCCCGATGCCCCGGGTCATCCTGAACGACACCACGCTCCGCGATGGCGAGCAGGCGCCCGGTGTCGCCTTCGCGCTCGCGGAGAAGGTCGCGATCGCCCGCGCCCTGGCGCGGGCCGGCGTTCCGGAGATCGAGGCGGGCACGCCGGCGATGGGGGCCGACGAGATCGCCGCGATCCGCGCGATCGTCGACGCCCGTCTGCCGGCAACCATCATCGGCTGGTGCCGGATGCGCGAGGCGGATGTCGATGCCGCGATCGCGGCTGGTGTGTCGATGGTGAATGTCTCCATCCCGACATCGGACGTGCAGATCGCCGCCAAGCTCGGCGGCGACCGCAGTGCTGCGCTGGAACTGCTCAAGCGCGTCGTTACTTACGCGCGCCAGCGCGGACTGGATGTGGCCGTCGGCGGCGAGGATTCGTCGCGCGCCGATGTCGGCTTCCTGGCAGAGGTCATCGCCACCGCCAAGGCGCTCGGAGCGCGACGCTTCCGTGTCGCCGATACGCTGAGCGTGCTTGATCCCGACGCGACGTTTGCGCTGGTCAATGCCCTGCGCGCGACCACGGATCTGGAGATCGAGTTTCACGGTCATGACGATCTCGGCCTCGCCACCGCCAACACGCTGGCCGCGGTCAAGGCCGGCGCGACGCATGCATCGGTCACCGTGATCGGCCTCGGCGAGCGCGCCGGGAACGCACCGCTGGAGGAAGTCGCCGTCGCCCTGCGCCAGCTTTACCGGCGCGAGACCGGGATCGTGCTGGCTGAGCTCGATCGTGTCGCCAATGTCGTCGCAGCCGCCGCGGCGCGTGCCATTCCGCTCAACAAGGCGATCGTCGGCGAGCACGTCTTCACCCACGAATCCGGCATTCACGTTGATGGCCTGCTGAAGGATCAGCGGACCTACCAGGCGCTCGATCCGATGCTGTTCGGCCGCTCCAACCGAATTGTGATCGGCAAGCATTCCGGCCTGTCGGCGATCACCTCGCTGCTGTCGGATCTGCGCCTGCCGGTGAGCGCCGACCAGGCCCAGCGGATCCTGGCCCGCGTGCGCAAGCATGCGGTCGTGCACAAGGGTCCGGTGCCGAAGGAAGCCGTCGCCGCCATCTGGCGCGAAGTCTGCGATCACCCGCTAGCGAGCTTTGCCTGATCATGAGCGACATCGTCGACACGCCGATTGCCAAGCCCGTCGCAGCCGATATGCGCCCGCCGTCGCTGCTCCAATTGATCCGTGAGGACATCGGCTGCGTCCGCTCGCGCGATCCCGCGGCGCGCAGCGAGATCGAGACCTTGCTGACCTATCCCGGCATCCACGCGCTGATCTGGCATCGTCTCGCCCACCGGCTGTGGATCCATGGCTGGCGCTTCCCGGCGCGTCTGTTGTCCTGGCTCGGACGCTTCCTCTCCAATGTCGACATTCACCCGGGCGCAGAGATCGGCCGCCGCTTCTTCATCGACCACGGCGCCTGCGTCGTGATCGGCGAGACGGCCGAGGTCGGCGACGACGTCACACTGTATCACGGTGTGACATTGGGCGGCACCTCGTGGTCGCCGGGCAAGCGGCATCCGACATTGGAGAACGGTGTCGTCGTCGGGGCCGGTGCCAAGATCCTCGGACCGATCACGATCGGACCGCGCACCCGCGTCGGCGCGAATTCTGTCGTCATCCAGAGCACGCCGCCGGATGTCACCGTGGTCGGCATCCCGGCCAAGGTGGTGCGCCCCGAGTTCACCCACCGCCGCACCGTCGGCCGCATCGATCTCGATCACCATCTGATGCCCGATCCGGTTGGCGAGGCGCTGTCGGTGATGCTGGACCGGATCGAGTTCCTCGAGGCGCAGCTCGCGCATGTCCGGCAAAAGGTGCGCCAGGGGCCGCCGCCGCCGGCGCCGATCAACGGATGCGAGGTTGACCCGATTCTGACCCAAGGAGCAAAACGATGACCGCGGCAACACCGAACGTTCTCGACGAGCTGAAGAAGACCTCGGCAGCGGAAGAGTTCTTCAAGCTGCTGAACGTCGACTATGATCCCAAGGTGCTGAACGTCTGCCGGCTGCACATTCTGAGGCGAATGGGCCAATATCTCGTCAGCGAGGATTTCTCGGACGTCTCCAACGAGGAGATTTCCTCGCGCTGCAAATCGTTCCTGGAGCAGGCCTATCAGGACTTTGTCGTCTCGTCGCCGCTCGATCAGCGTGTCTTCAAGGTGCTCAAGGAAGCCGTCGCGCCGCCGAAGCCGGCGCCCAAGCCCTTCGTGTCACTGACCACGCTCAAGTAACAGACGAACTCATCAGTGCATCCAGAGGCGCCGCCAGTTCAACTGGCGGCGCCTCTGCTTTGACGGCAATCGACATGCTGTTCAGCTCCTGTCGCATTCCCGACGCGTGTTGCTTGCGACGTGTCGGACCTCCGCGCCAATTCTGAGCAACAACTCAGGTCTATGCGCCAAGCTGTTGAATCTGGCTCGATATTCGCTGTGACGAAAACTGGTACGACAATTGCTGTCCTCATCGCAGGCCCACATACCGGAGTGATCGCATGCATATCGTCGTCTGCATCAAGCAGGTCCCGGACTCCGCGCAGATCCGTGTTCATCCGGTCACCAACACCATCATGCGTCAGGGTGTGCCGACCATCATCAATCCCTACGACCTGTTTGCGCTCGAAGCGGCGCTGCAGCTGCGTGACAAGTTCGGCGGCGAAGTGACGGTGCTGACCATGGGACCGCCATCAGCCGAGGACTCGCTGCGCCGCGCGCTGACCTACGGCGCCGATCGTGCCGTGCTGCTCACGGACCGCTTCTTTGCCGGCGCCGACACGCTGGCCACGACCTACGCGCTGGCGACCGCCATTCGAAAGATCAGCGAGACCTTCGGCGCGCCGGATATCGTGTTCACCGGCAAGCAGACCATCGACGGCGATACCGCCCAGGTCGGTCCCGGCATCGCCAAGCGGCTCGGCCTGCTGCAGCTGACCTATGTGGCGAAGATCAACGAGGTCGACCCGGTCGCGCGGACCATCGAGGCCGAGCGCCGTTCGGAAGGCGGCGTCCAGGTGCTCAAGACCAAGCTGCCATGCCTGGTGACGATGCTTGAGGCGACCAATGAGATCCGCCGCGGCGCCATGGCCGATGCGTTGCGCGCCGCGCGCGCGCAGATCGTGACCTGGAGCGCCAAGGACGCGGGGGTCGAGGACATCTCGAAGTGCGGCCTGAAGGGCTCGCCGACCATCGTGAAGCGCGTGTTCGCGCCGTCGGCCCGGGCCGAGAAGGCGACCATCGTCGATTTCGCCAATCGACCGCCGGCGGAGGCGCTGATCGAAGAGCTGTTCAAGCGTCAGCCGAAGCTCGAGGCCGAGCTGATTTCGTCGGCGCACGGCTTCTGACTTTGCCATCTGACTTCGGTTTCGGACATCGAGCTTCAACGGGACGACGACCATGAGCGAACCCACCAAAGCACCGCCTGCCGCAGCCGGTCGCGCCGCGACCAAGAAGGAGCTGCCGGAGCATTTCAAAGCCTACAAGCACGTCTGGGTGTTCATCGAGCAGGAGCGCGGACAGGTTCACCCCGTGTCCTGGGAACTGATGGGCGCCGGCCGCAAGCTCGCGGACAAGCTGAAGGTCGACCTTGCAGCCGTCGTGATCGGACCGCCCGGTGAAGCCGTCCAGCACGCTGCCGCGGAATCGTTCTGCTACGGCGCTGATCTCGCCTATATCGTTGCCGACGAGGTTCTCGGCGATTATCGCAACGAGGCCTACACCAAGGCGCTGACCGACACCGTCAACACCTTCAAGCCGGAGATCCTGCTGCTCGGAGCGACCACGCTCGGCCGTGACCTCGCAGGCTCCGTGGCGACCACGCTGCTCACGGGTCTGACCGCCGACTGCACCGAGCTGGACGTCGACGCCGACGGCTCGCTGGCGGCGACGCGGCCGACCTTCGGCGGCTCGCTACTGTGCACCATCTATACGCTGAACTACCGGCCGCAGATGGCGACCGTGCGTCCGCGGGTGATGCCGATGCCCGACCGCGTGGAAAAGCCCGCGACCCGGATCATCGAGCACAAGCTCGGCCTCGTCGAGGAGGACATCGTCACCAAGGTGCTGTCCTTCATTCCGGATCGCGACTCCGCCAAGTCCAACCTCGCTTATGCCGATGTCGTCGTCGCCGGCGGTCTGGGCTTGGGCTCGCCGGAGAATTTCCAACTGGTCAAGGGACTGGCGGCGGTGCTCGGCGCCGAGTTCGGCTGCTCGCGGCCGCTGGTGCAGAAAGGCTGGGTTACCTCGGATCGCCAGATCGGCCAGACCGGCAAGACCATCCGTCCCAAGCTCTACATCGCCGCCGGCATCTCCGGCGCCATCCAGCATCGGGTGGGCGTCGAGGGCGCCGACCTGATCGTTGCCATCAACACCGACAAGAACGCGCCGATCTTCGACTTCGCGCATGTCGGCATCGTCACCGACGCGATCCGGCTGCTGCCGGCGCTCACCGAGGCATTCCGCGCGCGGCTATCGCCGCATTCACGCGACCGTATCGCAAGCTAGGCACCAGAGAGGGAGCAGGGCAATGATCGAGGAACGTTTCGACGCGATCGTCGTGGGCGCCGGCATGGCGGGCAACGCAGCAGCGCTGACCATGGCCCAGCGCGGCATGAAGGTGCTGCAGCTTGAGCGCGGCGAATATTCCGGCTCGAAGAATGTGCAGGGCGCGATTCTCTATGCCGACATGCTGGAGAAGCTGATCCCGGACTTCCGCGAGGAAGCGCCCCTGGAGCGGCATCTGGTCGAGCAGCGGTTCTGGATGCTCGACGACAAGTCGCATGTCGGCCTGCATTACAAGTCGGACGACTTCAACGAGGAGAAGCCGAATCGCTACACCATCATCCGGGCGCAGTTCGACAAATGGTTCTCGTCGAAGGTCAAGGAAGCGGGCGCGATCGTGCTCTGCGAGACCACGGTGACCGAGCTGGCGCAGGACGCCTATGGCAAGGTCATCGGCGTCAGGACCGACCGGCGCGATGGTGAGATCCACGCCGACGTGGTGGTGCTTGCCGAGGGCGTCAACGGCCTGCTCGGCACCCGTGCCGGCTTGCGCGAGCGGCCGAAGCCGGAGAATGTTGCGCTGGCGGTCAAGGAGATGCACTTCCTGCCGCGCGAGACGATCGAGGCGCGCTTCAACCTGAAGGGCGATGAGGGCGCTGTGATCGAGGCGGCTGGCACCATCTCCCGCGGCATGACCGGCATGGGCTTCATCTACTCCAACAAAGAGTGCATCTCGCTCGGCATCGGCTGCCTCGTCTCCGACTTCCAGAAGACCGGCGAGACGCCCTACGGCCTGCTCGAGAACTTCAAGAAGCACCCGTCGGTCGCGCCGCTGATCGAAGGCTCGGAGGTGAAGGAGTATTCGGCGCATCTGATCCCCGAGGGCGGCTATAACGCGATCCCGGAGCTCTGTGGCGATGGCTGGGTCGTGGTCGGCGACGCCGCCCAGCTCAACAATGCCATCCACCGCGAAGGCTCGAACCTGGCGATGACCTCGGGTCGCATCGCGGCGGAGGCGATCTTCCAGGTGAAATCGCGCCGCGATCCAATGACCAAGCAAAACCTCGCGCTCTACAAGAAGATGCTCGAGGAGTCCTTCGTCATCAAGGATCTGAAGAAATACAAGGACATGCCTGCGCTGCTGCACAACCAGTCGCAGAACTTCTTCCTGACCTATCCGCAGCTGGTCTCGAAGGCGATGCAGAACTTCGTGCGTGTCGACGGCACGCCGAAGAAGGAGAAGGAGAGCAGCACCCTGCGTTCGTTTGTGAGCGCGAGGTCCTGGACAGGCCTGTTCGGAGACGCGTTCCGCTTCGCGCGGGCGTGGCGCTGATAGCTGAAGTGAACGAAACAACTGGGCCAAGGGAGATCAGAGATGAGCACGGATGTCGCTGTCAGGGTCGAAGACAAGCTGTTCTATAATCGCTATCAGGTCGATCCCGGCCGGGCCCATATCAAGGTCCGTCCGCATACCACGCCGAGCCCGCAGCTGAAGGCGCTGCTCAAGGCCTGTCCGGCGCGCTGCTATGAGCTGAACGATTCGGGCCAGGTCGAGATCACGGTTGATGGCTGCATCGAATGCGGCACGTGCCGCGTCATCGGCGAGGCCAGCGGCGATATCGAATGGAGCTATCCGCGCGGCGGCTATGGCGTGCTGTTCAAGTTCGGCTGAGAGCCGGCCGTACCGGACAGATGCTCTCGGCAATCAGCGCTCGGCAGGTGCTGTATCGAAGTTGATATAGGTCATTGAGTCCGGGCGCTCTCTGTGCTGACATCTGGCTGCAGCAACGGTGCTGCCGAGGATGAGGAGAGCAGCACGTGAAGCTGAGCGCACGAAACGTCTTGCCGGGGAAAGTCATCTCCGTCGCCAAGGGAGCCACGACAGCTCATGTCAAGGTCGAGCTGGCCCCTGGATTGACGGTCTTCTCGGCCATCACCAATGAGGCGGTGGAGGAGCTTGGGCTCGCTGTCGGTGACAGTGTGTCGGCCGTGATCAAGTCCTCGGACGTGATGATCGGCAAATAGAATGAAGCTTGCGGAAATGAGTTGGGTGGCCGAGACGGCGTTCAGCGAACGCTGCGCGCCTTTGACCTCAGCATGAGCCACCATTCATCCATTGCGGATCGGGACGGCGGCAGCAGCGTGCCGAACTCGCCGGCAAAGCTCCGCCAGTCCTCGATGCATTTCTGCGGCACGGCAGTCAGAACCGGAATGCCGGAGGTGATGGCATCGGCGAGCTCGCCGCGCAGTCCGCTTCCGGACGCCTCCTGCTTGGAGAATTTGTTGATCACGATGAGGTCGGCATGCGCGGCGATGGCGCGGTGAACGGCCATGCCGGCTTCGGCAAGCCCTGCGGCGTCCAGCTTGCAGGCCGTCGATCCGCTGCCGAGATCCTGGCAGATCGAGATCGTGTCGCCATTGCCGAGGTCGATCACATCCATCCCGCTCTTTCGGCCGACGTCGTTTCGCGTATTGCGCTGGACGATGCCGCCGACCCGCACGCCGCGCTGCAGGAGACCCTGGGCGAAATCGTCCAGCAGAACATCGGCATCGTCGCCCGGCCCGTAGAGGACGGCGGCGAGACGTGGAGGATCAAGCTCGGCGGGCAGACGATCGCGTGGCATCACGGGCAACCTCGGGTGACTGCTGCGATGTCGTTCGACGATTCCGGCCCGAATGGTCCGGCGATCGGCGGCGAGCAGCCGGATGCGACTATATCGAGGTTGTGGCCCTGAGACAAAGATCAGAGACAAAGAGGAGTGTCGTGCGTGCCGACCAGCGTTCCGCGATATGACCTGGAGACCCTGCTTCGTGATGACGTTCCCTATGGCGACCTGACGACAGAGGCGCTCGGGATCGGTGCCGCGCCCGGCCAGATGCAGTTCGTTGCGCGCGACCGGATGGTCCTGGCGCTGGCGGAAGAGGCCGCTGCATTGATCGCGCTCACCGGCTGCAAAGTCGATCTGCTCGCCGCGAGCGGAAAGGTACTGGAGAATGGCAGTCCGATCCTGCGTGCAGAGGGCGCGGCCGCCGGCTTGCTGCGCAGCTGGAAGGTGGCGCAGACCCTGATCGAGATCTGGTCCGGCGTGGCGACGGAAGCCCAGGCGATCGTGCGTGCGGCGCGCACGGTGAACCCGGACATCGCCGTCGCCTGCACGCGCAAGAACGTTCCGGGCGCGAAGCAGTTCGCGGTGGCGGCGGTCAAGGCGGGCGGCGCGATCATGCATCGGCTCGGCCTGTCGGAGACGATCCTTGTGTTTCCCGAGCATCGGGCCTTTCTTGGCGACATGCCGCTCGCCGCCGTCGCTGAGCGGTTGCGGCGCTCCGCGCCGGAGAAGCGGCTCGTCATCGAGGTCACCTCGATCGAGCAGGCGGTCGCCGCGGCCGTGGCCGGCTTCGATGTCATCCAGGCCGAGAAATTTCCGGCCGCCGATATCGAGGCGCTGGTCAGGCGCGTCGGCGCGATGGCCGCCTTGCAGATACGGCCGATCATCGCCGCCGCCGGCGGGGTCAACGCACAGAATGCAGCCGCCTATGCGGCGGCGGGCGCCGACCTGCTGGTCACCTCGGCTCCCTATCTGGCGCGACCATGCGACGTGCAGGTCCGCATCACACCGGCATCGGCTGCAGCTTGAAGGCGCATCTGTGCTGAGGGCTGGCCAGCGTGGCACTTCTGTCGGCGCCGCTCCGTGCCATGACCCCGAGAGCCTGGCAGCGGCAGTATCATGACCGCGGTACGCCGGCCGATATTATCGTCGGCTGCGTCGCGCAGGTCCTATCGCACGGCTGATTGCTGGACGCGGCGACTGGCTTCCGGAGAGCCCTGCTCAGCGGCCTTGAGATACCAAGTCCTTGCCCTGGCTGGGTCGGGCACTGCTCCGAGCAGCCTCAGCTTCGTCAACTCGATCGGATCATAGGTCCGTGCGAGCAGGAAAGAGGCGTCGGCATGTCCCGCATCGGAGAGTCGGGTGAGGATCAGGCGCGCGCTGGCCACGTCCCCCGCGGACAGCAGATCACGGCCTCGCTTCATCAGCGACTCGACCTCCTCGCGCGGCAACGGCATGGTCGGGCGCGGCGGAACGGAAGAAGCCGCGGGTACGGGATTGGAGGCGGCCAGGGCAGCAGGGGCGGGAGCGGCGGTTGCCGCTGCTGCCGATGATGTCGGGGGCCACGGACGCGGGCCAGCGTCCGGGCTGGCTGACGCGATGATGGCGGCAGTCGCGGGCGGATCCTCCTGGGCCATCTTCGCTTCGGCGGGGTCGATCTGGGCAAGACTTTCCAGCACAGCCGCCGGCATGATCGGGGACTTGCGGCTCCGCTCCGATCCACCATCGTCCAGCGTCACCACGTTCGCGACCATCATGGCCACCGACGCAGCGATGCCGATGGCGGCTCCGATCCTGACGATGGCGCCCAGACGAGATGTCCGGTCTGAGTCCACCGGAGGGAGGGGCATGACGACGGGGTCGAGCTTTGCGCTCAGCAGACCACGGCGGAATTCCTCATCGACAAGGTCTGTCACGCTCGGTGTCGCGGTCAGGGCGTTCTGCCGTGCGACCAGATGGGACGGCAGCGGGCTGAAGGGGCTCGAGTCCTGGACAGGCAGTCCCCCATCGCTCTGATGTCGCCGCGGAGCGTATTTCCGGAGCTCCTCATTGGCCCAAGGCGGAGTCGGCTTGGCCGGTTCATTCTGAACTGGAGCACTCATAACTAGGCCTCCTGTCTTCCACGACCCGCGTCGCGGAAGAGATCTTCAGGGCGTCAGGCGCGCGTGATCCAACCGAGCTAGCATCGCCAGGCGAGCCGCGATATCGCCAACGCTTCTGCCGGGACTGGCAGATCAGTTTCCTTCCGCGATGCGCGCCACCCATTTTGCGCGCGCTGGTCACAATCGGGGTTGCTTGGCCCCTAAGCTGATCAATGTTCTTGGCGGGAAGGGTGAGCGGGTAAGGCTATTCCGTGGAAATTTCCCGGCCAGGCCCATTGTCAAAACACACGCTGTACGCGAATTTATGTTGATGTCTACCCGAGGCGAGAACGGTGCCTGAAGTATCATGGTGCCGCCACGATGCGCGTGCGGGCGGGACGACAGGCGGTTAGCATGGGCGCCAACCGCACCACGGAATGAATTTACGCCACAACTATTGAGCGAGTTGTCCAAAGCAAATGCGGCCGAACGATGCCGGCCGCAATCACATGTCGATCGTTTTCTATTCGGCCGCTAACGGCACGGTGACAGCCGCTGCCTCGATTGCGACGGCGACCGACTGAATGATGGCCGCGAAGCGGACCGCGGCCTGGATCGACGCCGCGCTGACGCCGGCCTCCTTCAGAACCCTTTCATGGGCATCGATGCAGGTCCCGCAGCCGTTGATCGCCGACACCGCCAGCGACCAGAGCTCGAAATCGGCCTTGTCGACGCCCGGATTGGCGATCGCATTCATGCGCAGCCGCGCCGGCATCGTCGCGTATTCCTTGTTCGTGGCGAGATGCACAAACCGGTAATACACGTTGTTCATGGCCATCAGCGCGGCGGCCGTCTTGGCGGCGGTCAATGCCGCCGCCGACAGATGTGCCGCCGCCACCGCTTCCAGCGCCGCTGTCACGGTCGGGTTGCGGGTGGCGATCGCGCAGGCAACGAACAGGCCGTATTTGGCCTGCGGGGACAGGCTCTCGTCCGACGCCATCGACGACAGGTTCAGCCTGACGTCCTTGGCGAAATCCGGAATCTGCTCCTTGAGCTGCTCGATGGACACGGTCAGGCGACCTTCAGAGTGGCGCCGCCGACCTCGCGATTGCAGGGGCAGAGCTCGTCGGTCTGCAACGCGTCGAGCACCCGCAGCGTGTCCTTCGGCGCGCGGCCCACGTTCAGGTTGGTCGCATAGACGTGCTGAATGGTGTTGTCGGGATCGACCACGAATGTGTAGCGATAGGCCACGCCGTCGGGCGAGCGCACGCCGAGACCGTCGACCAGCGACCCCTTGGTGTCGGCAAACTGCCAGATCGGCAGCTTGTGAAGGTCCTTGTGGTCACGGCGCCAGGCCAGCTTGCAGAACTCGTTGTCCGTGGAGCCGCCGAGCACGACGGCGTCGCGGTCTTCGAAGTCCTTTGCCAGCCGGGCGAACTCGGCGATCTCCGTCGGGCAGACGAAGGTGAAGTCCTTCGGGTAGAAGAAGATGACCTTCCACTTTCCAGGAAAGCTGGTTTCGGTCAGGGTCTCGAAGGCGCTTTCGCCCTTCTCCTCATGAAGCTGAAAACCGGGCTTCACGCCGACGATTTCGAACGAGGGCAGCTTACTTCCAATTCCGAGCATGTGGCACTCCAAAGAAATTTCTGCGCTGCAATAGCGAGGCATATTGTGCATTGCAAGCGATATGCCATTTACTATCAACATCAATGCGTTGTCGGAAAGTCGACATGCTGCATTGCTGATGCTGCAATTGCGAATGCCGATATTGTTCGAGACCGTCTGAGAGGCCGGCCGATCCACCGCGCAGCGTTCGATTCGTGACAACGGGACGAAGATGCACCGCGCATCTGGAGCGCGTGGGGAAGCCGAGCCACAAACGAGAATTGACACAAGCGAGCTGGAAAGGCCGTCGGGCTCGACATGCTGGCCCCTGAAAAGCGGTGCGCTGTCGCCGCGGCGCTGCTGCATCTTCTTTGTGCGGCGACGGTCAGCCGATTCGTGTGACGACCGCGTTCTGCGATGCACCCATGGGCAAAGCGGTTCGTCGAAGGGCAGCAAGACGACAACGCCTGGGCAGCGTGAGGCCGGCACAGACGTACATTCTCACAGCGTCAGCTTTTTCAGCAGTTCGCGTCTGTTATTTCGCCTTGCTGCGGCATCCCGGGACCGTAACCTCCTCGCAGGTTTTCGCTTGGTCATCATGTCGCTTGGTCGTCGAGGCGCACAGCTCCCGGTTGGTCATCGGTGCCGTGCGCGCCGGCCATGATGATCGAGCTCGCAGACGGGCGTGAAGCCGTAGGGGAGAGCATCATGGATCTCGGGCTGACCGGCAAAAGCGTGCTGGTGACCGGTAGCAGCAAAGGCATCGGGCGCGCGATTGCGGAGCTGTTTGCCGCTGAGGGCGCGAACGTCGCCATCTGCGGGCGCGATGCCGAGGCGGTCGGCGCGGTGGTGACGAAGCTCACGGGCAGCGGTGGAAAGGCCTGGGGGCAGGGCATCGATGTCGCCGATCCCGTCGCGCTCAAGGGCTGGGTCGATGGCGCCGCCAAGGCGTTCGACAGCATCGACTGCCTGGTCTGCAATGTGAGCGCGCTCGCCGTCGGTGATACGCCGGAGACCTGGGAGAAATCCTTCCGCACCGACATGATGCATACCGTCAATGCGGTCGCGGCGGCCATCCCCTATTTGGAGAAGTCGCCATCGGCCTCCATCATCATCATCTCCAGCGTCTCCGGATTTGAAGTCGATTTCGCCGCGGGATCCTATGGTGCGATCAAGGGCGCCTTGCTCCATTACGCGAAGGGGCTCGCGCATCAGCTCGTCGGCAAGGGCATTCGGGTCAATGCCGTGTCGCCCGGCAACACCTACTTCGAAGGCGGCATCTGGCAAAACATCGAGAACGGCTCGCCTGATCTGTTCAAGACGGCGATGGGCCTGAACCCGACCGGTCGCATGGGAACCGCGGAGGAGGTGGCTTTCGGCGTAGTGATGTTGGCCAGTCCGTTGGCGAGCCGGATTTCGGGAACCAACCTCATTATCGATGGTGCCCTGACCAAGGCGGTGTGAGCGCAATCATCGGTCCGCGATCCGCCAGCTTGCAAGGATGCTGAAACGGCTGCGCGGGGTCGGCTGACAGAATAGCGCAATCCTGTCGATCGCCAGCGAGGTGATGCCGAGCGCCGCGTAGCGCGCTTGCAGCATGCTGAGGATCGGTCGGCGCCGTTCGTCGGACAGGCGGCACGTCAGCGTCATGTGAAACCGAAAATCGTCCATGACGTAGGGATAGCCCCAGCGATCGAGGTGCGCGCGCTGCTGCGGCGAGAGCAGCTCTGGCTTGCGGCGCGCGCGATCCTCCGCGGTCATGGCCGCGCGAAACGGTTCGAAGGCGCGCACGCATTCAGCGGCGAAATCCTGCAGGGCCGGCGAGACTTCGCCCGGAATGACGGCAACGAAGCCGCTGATCGCGTCCACCACCGGCCGGATCATCGGAACCGTTCTTGGAGCCGCAGCGAAGCCGGCGCAGGCGTCGCACAATTCGCGCTCGCTGCGCGTCTCGGCCAGACTGAACGGCGCCTTCAGCGTCGCGTGAAAGCCGTATTTGCGCGCGTCGGCGGTGAGCTCGGCCCAGTCCGGGACGTCGTTGACGACGTCGTCCGGACAAGGACGATCGCGGCCGGTCCAGGCGTCGTAGCCGAGCAGGTCGGCCCCGAACGCACTCAGTGCCGTGTCGGCCGGTGGCGTGTAGTAGATCGCGTAGCGCGGGAAGCCTGTCATCGGCGGCTCACTCCGCCGCGACCGCGCGCGGCACGGCGACGGCGTGGAGGCGAGCGGCCTCGGTCAGGTAGACCAGGCGTCCCGATGCCACCACGGCCACGACACGCGGACGCAAGGCGTCGCTGTCGTCAATGAGGATGATATCCGCGCGCAAGCCTTCCGCGAGGGATCCGCGATCGGACAGGCCTGCCGCTCGGGCCGGGCCGGCCGAGATCAGCTCCCAGGCGCGTGGCAACGGACAGATGCCGTCGGCCGCGAGGCGATACGCGGCGAGCAGGGGGGCCGGATAATAATAGTCCGACGCCAGCACCGAGCACAGGCCCTTGGCGATCATGTCGCTCGCCTTGGTCCAGCCGGTATGGCTGCCGCCGCGGACCACATTGGGCGCGCCGAAGACGATCGCATCGCCGCCGCCGGCGGCCTCGCGCGCCGTCGCTTCATTGACCGGAAATTCGGCGATCGTCACGCCCTGGCAGCGAAACGCCTTGCGCATCTCCGGGCTATCGTCGTCATGCGACAACATCCGCACGCCGGCCGCGCGCGCGGCTTCCGCCAACCTGGCAATGGACGTCGGAACGGCGTCACCGCGCGATGCGATGCGCGTGACGAGGCGGTCGAAGTCATCGCCGGACAGGCCGGTGCGGTCGACCATACGCTGGCGTTTGTGCGGCTTTTCGAGGCTCGCGACCGTCGAGTCCATGTGGTCGTTGAAGGCGAACAGGTCGATGCGCCGCGCCGCGAGCAATTGGCGGATCTCGTCCTCATCGTCGAGATTGTAGGTCTCGTGGCGCAGATGGAAGCGGGTGTCCGCGGCAAGCCGCGACCGCAGGCTTTCGATCGCCTCGAGCAGGCGACGCGCATTTCCGGCGCTGCGCAGGCCCGGCTCCCACGACCAGGTCGTGGCATGAAACACTGTCGTGATGCCGTTGCTGACCGCCTGCCGGTCGCTGTCGATCAGGGCCACGTCGATCGGAAAATCGACGCCGGCGCGCGGCATCATCTGCCGCTCGAAGGCATCGCCGTGGATGTCGACAATGCCAGGCAGCACGGTCAGTCCGCGCGCGTCGAGTGCCATGCCCGATGGCGGGCGGCGGGGATCGATCGCGGCGATCTCGCCATTGGCGACGAGCAGCGATGCTTCGACGAGGTCGGAGCCGATCAGGCAACGGCCGTTGGAAATCGAGATGTCGGTCATGGGGCGGCACTCTGCCGCAGCGCGCGGCCGCCGTCGAGAGCGGCTTCATATTTGTCCAGGAAGGCGCTGATCTCGAGCCGCCGGAAATCAGGCAGCGCCCGGCGCAGCGCCTCGTGGTCCCAATCCCACCAAGCGAGATCCATCAGACGCTGTTCGATCTCGACCGGAAAACGACGCTTGATCGGCCGGGCCGGGTTGCCGGCGACGATCGTATAGGCCGGCACATCCTTGGTGACCACGGCTCCCGCGGCGACCACGGCGCCGGTGCCGATGTTGCGCCCAGGCAGCACGATCGCGCCATGCCCGATCCAGACGTCATGGCCGATCTCGACGTGATGTTCCCGGCGCCACGTGAAGAACTCCGCATCATCGGCCTCGCCGAGAAAATACGCGCTGGCGCGATAGGTGAAGTGGGCCTGGGTCGCGCGGTGCATCGGGTGATTGCCGGGATTGATCCGGGTCATTGCCGCGATCGAGCAGAACTTGCCGATCGTCGTGTAGGTGATCTGGGAGTCGTTCACGACGTAGGAATAGTCGCCCAACGTCACCTCCTGCAGGATGGTGCGGGCGCCGACCTCGCAATAGATGCCGAGCTTCACGTCCTGGAGCTTGGCCGAGGGATCAACAGTTGGTTCGGTCGAAAGTGATTTGCCGGCCATCTCGCGCTCTGTGTGCGGTACCTTGCGGTGGATGATGCCTCATTATGACGAGTGCGTGACAGCCGCATGACGCCGGATGTGTGGATGATCGTCGCAGCGCAGCGTGACTGTCACATATCTGTAGAATCCGGACGCTAGCGATAGCGACAAAGCGAGGCGTCTGGAGAATTCTATGCTGGTGGTGGATGGCCTGACGTGCCGCTTCGGCACGAAAGCCGCGGTCGACAACGCATCATTCTCTATTTCTCCCGGCAGTTTTGTCGGCGTGATCGGCCGATCGGGGGCCGGCAAGTCGACCCTGCTGCGCTCGATCAATCGCCTGAGCCCGGTGACCTCCGGGCGCGTCCTCTTCAAGGACCTCGACGTGACCGCGCTGCGTGGTCGCGAGTTGCGGCAGTGGCGCGCACGCTCCGCCATGATCTTTCAACAGTTCAATCTCGTCGGCCGGCTCGACGTGCTGACCAACGTGCTGATGGGGCGGCTGGCCGAGATTCCGTCGTGGCGCTCGCTGGCACAGCTCTGGCCGGCGGAGGACGTCGCCATGGCACTGTCGGCCCTTGAGCAGTTCGACATGGCTGCGCTTGCCGCGCAGCGCGCCGATCAATTGTCCGGTGGCCAGCAACAGCGTGTCGCGATCGCGCGCGCTCTGGTCCAGAATCCTGAGATCATTCTTGCCGACGAGCCGATTGCCTCGCTCGATCCGCGCAACACCAAGATCGTGATGGACGCGCTGCTGCGCATCAACAAGCATTTCGGCATCACCGTGATCTGCAATCTGCATTCGCTGGATCTGGCGCGGAGCTATTGCGATCGCCTGATCGGCATGGCCACGGGGCGGGTCGTTTTCGACGATGTGCCCGCGGCCCTGACGGCGCAGATTGCGCGCGAACTCTACGACCTCGAGGCTGACGAGGTCATGGGAGCGGCTCATCCGGCGCCGGCGGCAACCGTGCCGGCGCTCGGCGAAGCCGCCGTGGCCTGACGACAGGAATTTTCTGCGACCTTGGATCTCCGCAGGTGCTGAGGACGAGGTCTGTTACTTACTGCAACAAGAGGGCAATTCATGATCAATCGTCGCATCGTTCTCGCGGGCGTCGCTGCGCTGGCGTTCACCGCTTCGGCCTCCGCTGAAGATTGGAGGGCGAAGTATCCGGAGCTGACCTTCGCTGTCATTCCGGCAGAGAATGCGTCCGGTGTGACTGAGCGGTGGACGCCGTTCGTGAACTATCTATCCAAGGAACTCGGCACCAAGGTCACGCTGCGCATCGCCAACGACTATGCAGCCGTGATCGAGGGGCAGCGCGCCGGCAATATCCACATCGCAAGCTATGGCTCGGCCTCGTTCGCCCGCGCCCGGCTGACTGGTGTCAAGATCGACGCCTTCGCCAACGACATCAACGCCGACGGCAGCACGGGCTATTACTCGGTGTTCTTCGTCAAGGCGAACAGCCCGTATCAGAAGGTCGAGGACCTCAAGGGCAAGAATCTCGGCCTGGTCGATCCGAACTCGACCTCAGGCAACAACGTGCCGCGTTTCGAGCTGAACAAGATGGGCATCACCAATGCCGACGGCTATTTCAGCAAGGTCGTGTTCACCGGCAGCCATGAGAATGCGATCCTGGCGCTGGCGCAGGGCACCGTCGACGTCGCGGCGAATCAGTGGACCAGCGATAACGACTCGACGCTGGCGCAGATGCTGACCAAGGGCATGCTGAAGAACGCCGACGGTTCGCCGATGAAGAAGGACGACTTCCGCATCATCCACAAATCGGCGCCGATCATCAACGGGCCCTACGCCTACAATGCCGATCTGCCGGAAGAGGCCAAGCAGGCGATCGCCAAGGCCTTCTTTGACGCCCCGACCAAGGACAAGGCGGCGTTCGACCGTCTGTCCGACGGCCAGAAGAAGGGCTTCCATCCCGCCACGACCAAGGATTGGGACGGCACCATCGACCTGATCAAGTTCGTCGACAGCCTGCGCAAGAAGGCCTCCTGATCGACACATCATGCCAGCAAGAGCCGGGTCGGACAGACCCGGCTCTTGTCTTGCGCAAGGTTGGTCGAGCAAGCTTTGTCAACCCACGTCTGACACATCCGAACCGGAAGCAGCACAACACCGATGGCGGTCGCCGTTTCGATCCTGCCGAGCCAGCAACTTGCGGCGCTGAACGGCGTCTATCGCCGGGCGGTGTTCCGCCGCCGTCTGCGCTTTGCGATCTCGGCGGTGGTGTTCATCGCCGTGCTGCTGGTTGCGGCGGTCGGCGCCGAGGTCAATCTGCGGACGCTCTACACTTACTTCGGCAATTTCATCAGCTACTTCGATCGCATCTTCACGCTCGATGACGGTCAGCGGGTCTGGACCAACATTCCCGAATGGTTCTGGGGCCTCAAGAAGTGGCTCAAACTGCTCGGCGAGACGCTGCTGATCAGCTATGTCGGCACCATCGCGGGCATGGTCGTGGCATTCTGCCTCAACTTCCTCGCCGCGGAGAACACCTCGCCGGCGCCCTGGATCCGCTTCGTGGTACGGCGCCTGCTCGAATTCGCCCGTACCGTGCCGGGCATCGTGTTCGCGCTGATTTTCGTCATCGCCTTCGGTCTTGGCCCGATCCCCGGCGTGCTCGCGATCGCGGTGCATTCCAGCGGCGCGCTGGGCAAGCTGTTCTCCGAGGTGGTCGAAAACGCCGACATGAAGCCGGTCGAGGGCATTCGCGCGACCGGCGCAAGCTGGCTGTCCTGCATGCGCTTTGCCGTGCTGCCGCAGGTGATCGCCGGATTTTCCAGCTACACGCTGCTGCGCTTCGAAATCAACGTGCGCGAAGCCTCGGTGATGGGCTTCGTCGGCGCCGGCGGCATCGGGCAGGAACTCGTGGTCGCAATCCGCAAATTCTACTACTCGGATGTCAGCGCCATCCTCGTCATGATCGTGCTGACGGTGTTCCTGATCGATATCAGCACCGGCTGGCTGCGCGGACGGTTGTTTGGCGCGGAGGCCCGCTCATGAGCCGTCAGCAGGCGCCCGACTCGCAACAGATCCGGGAGCGCTATCCCGAGATCTTCGACCGGCCGCTGTCCGCCCGGCTGGCGACGCCGCTGGTGCTGGTGCTCGCGCTGGCGATCTTCGTCTTCGGCCTTGTCGATCTCGAATTCTCGCCGTCGCGCATGCTGTCGGGCCTCGGCCAGCTCGGCTGGATCGCGCTCTTGATGCTGCCGCCGGATCCCGGCGCCTCGCTGCCGATCTATCTGAAGGCCCTCGGCGAGACGCTGTCCATCGCCGTGCTGGGCACGACGCTGGCCGCATGTTTTGCGCTGCCGGTCAGCCTGCTCGCAGCGCGCAACATCATCCCCTCGGCGATCTTCCGCTTTCCGGTGCGCCGGCTGTTCGACACCATCCGAGGCGTCGACACGCTGATCTGGGCGCTGGTCTGGATCAATGTCGTCGGTCTCGGCCCGTTTGCCGGCGTGCTCGCGATTGCCGTTTCGGATTTCGGCGCGCTCGGCAAGCTGTTCTCGGAAGCGATGGAAAGCGCGGACAGGAAACAGGTCGAAGGCGTGCGCGCCTCGGGCGGCAGCGCGCTGCACGAGATCCGCTTCGGCCTCCTGCCGCAGGTTCTTCCCGTGATCGCCGGCCAGGTGTTGTACTTCATCGAATCCAATACCCGTTCGGCGACGATCATCGGCATCGTCGGTGCGGGCGGCATCGGGCTGCAGCTGGCCGAGCAGATCCGCGTGCTGGAATGGCAGCGGGTGTCGTTCCTGATCCTGATGATCCTGGTGGCGGTCGCGGCGATCGACTGGATCTCGGGCAAGCTGCGCTTCGCCATCATCGGCCGCCGCGCCGTCGCCTGATCATGTCGGCAGCTGAAGGTAGAGGTCGTTCGTAGGCAAACGATGAGCGTGCGGCCTCGCTTGTGTGCGCCGCACGCGCTGTCGCAAATCCTTCATGCGCCGCCTTTAGGGGAAGCTCGGGAACTGGCCGCCGTGCCAGACATACGGAGTTTTCAACGTCATGAAGGTCACCCGCCTCGTTCTTGCGCTGCTCGCGCTGGTCGTCCTGGCGCCGTCGCAGCAAGCCAAAGCCGCTGACGTCATCTGCTACAATTGCCCGCCGGAATGGGCTGATTGGGCCTCGATGCTCAAGGCCATCAAGACCGATCTCGGCTATGACATCCCGCACGACAACAAGAACTCCGGCCAGGCGCTGGCCCAAATTCTCGCCGAGAAGAGCAATCCCGTCGGCGACATCGGCTATTTCGGCGTCACCTTCGGCATGAAGGCGAAGGCGCAGGATGCGCTGGAAGCCTATAAGCCGGCCAATTGGGACCAGGTCCCGGCCGGTCTGAAGGACGCTGACGGCTATTGGACCACCATCCATTCCGGCACGCTCGGCCTGTTCGTGAACAAGGACGCGCTCGGCGGGAAGCCGGTCCCGGCCTGCTGGAAGGATCTGCTGAAGCCCGACTACAAGGGCATGGTGGGCTATCTCGATCCGAGCTCGGCGGCTGTCGGCTATGTCGGCGCTGTCGCGGTCAATCTTGCGCTTGGCGGCTCGCAGTCCAATTTCGATCCGGCTCTGAGCTTCTTCAAGGACCTGCGCAAGAACGATCCGATCGTGCCGAAGCAGACGTCCTATGCGCGCGTGGTCTCGGGCGAGATCCCGATTCTGTTCGACTACGACTTCAACGCCTACCGCGCAAAATACACCGAGAAGGGCAATTTCGAGTTTGTGATTCCCTGCGAGGGTTCGGTGGTGTTTCCTTACGTCGTCGGCCTGGTGAAGAATGCGCCCGACAAGGACAAGGCGAAGAAGGTCATCGACTACCTGCTCTCCGACAAGGGCCAGGCGATCTGGACGAATGCCTATCTGCGTCCGGCACGTCCGATCGAGCTGCCCGAGGCCGTCAAGACCAAGTTCCTGCCGGACAGCGACTACGCCCGTGCCAAGAGCGTCAATTGGGGCGACATGGAAACGGCGCAGAAGGCGTTCGTCGACCGTTATCTGTCCGAGGTCCGCTAAGGAGGACCAGGTCCCGCCGGCTCTGGCCGGCGGGACGTCCGTGATCTCATGTCGCACAAATCCTTCGTCTGGATCTGCCTGTTGCCTTTGGCGGCCGTGACGGCCGCCTTCTTTCTGCTGCCGATGGCGCGGCTGCTCGTCACCGGTGCGGAAGGACCACGCGGGCTGGCCGAATATCTCGCGATTCTCGTCGAGCCGCGCTACCGCGCCACGCTCCTGAATACGGTGCTGCTGGCGGCGGCGACCACCGTCGCGACGCTGATCATCGCAACCATCGCCGGCCTGTTCCTGCAGCGTCACCGCTTCCCCGGGCGTGCGGTTCTGGTGGCGATCCTGACATTCCCGCTGGCGTTTCCCGGCGTCGTCATCGGCTTCATGATCATCCTGCTGGCCGGCCGCCAGGGGCTGATCGGCGATGTCTCGGCGCGCCTGACCGGAGCCAAGCTCGTCTTCGCCTATTCGATCTATGGCCTGTTCCTCGGCTACCTCTATTTTTCGATCCCGCGCGTCATCCTCACCATCATGGCCGCGGCGCAGAAGCTCGATCCGGGGCTTGCGGATGCGGCGCGCTCGCTCGGCGCCGGGCCCTTCGCCGTGCTGCGCGACGTGATCCTGCCGGCGCTCGCGCCGGCTCTTGTGGCCTCAGGTGCCATCGCCTTTGCCACGGCCATGGGTGCGTTCGGAACGGCCTTCACTCTGGCCACCAATATCGATGTGCTGCCGATGCTGATCTACACGGAGTTCACTTTGGCCGGAAATCTCGCGACGTCGGCGGCGCTATCGGTCGGGCTCGGCGTGATGACCTGGCTCATCCTGGCGCTGGCGCGCTCCTTTACCGGCAACTCCGTTGCGGCGGCGGGATAGACGCGTGCGCGACCGGATCATCTTCGCCCTGCAACTTCTGTTCACCTTGATCGTCGCGGCGTTTCTCGCCGTGCCTGCCGCGCTTTCGATCGCGGCGGGCGTGACCGTCAACTACTTCCGCGGCATCCAGTCCGGCGTCACGCTGCAATGGGTCGCCCAGGTCTTGGATCTCTATGCCGGCACGATCATGGCCTCGATCGCGATCGCGCTGGGGACGCTGCTGGTCACGCTCGTCGTTGGCGTTCCCGCAGCCTACGCGCTCTATGTCCGCGGCGGCCGGCTGGCTCGCCTGGTCGAGGAGATCATCACCTTGCCGGTCGCGATTCCGGGTCTCGCGCTGGCGCTCGGGCTGCTGTTGTCCTATGGCGGCTTCGGCAACTTTCGCCGCTCGTGGCTGTTCATTCTTGCGGGCCATGTCATCTTCACGATGCCGTTCATGGTGCGCTCCGTCATGGCCATCTTCGCCAGCATCGACGTCAAGTCGCTGGATGAAGGCGCCGCATCGCTCGGTGCCGCGCCCTGGCGCCGTTTCGTCGATGTCATCGTGCCCAATGCGGCGCCGGGCATCCTGGCCGGCAGCCTCATGGTGGTGACGCTGTCGCTCGGCGAGTTCAACCTCACATGGATGTTGCACACGCCCTTGACCAAGACCCTGCCGGTCGGGCTCGCCGACAGCTACGCGTCGATGCGGCTCGAAGTGGCCTCGGCCTATACGTTGATCTTCTTCGTCATGATCATTCCGCTGTTGGTGGCGATGCAATGGATCGGCGAGAGGGGGAGTGCGAAGTGACGATGATGATCCGCCATGGCGCGGCGCTGAAGGTCGAGAACTGCGGCAAGACCTTTGCCGACGGCACCTGCGCGCTCGCGCGCGCCACGCTCGACATTGCGCAGAGCGAGACGCTGGTGCTGCTTGGTCCCTCCGGCTGCGGCAAGACCACGCTGTTGCGGATCGTCGCCGGGCTGGAGATGCCCGATGCGGGCGGCCGCGTGCTGTTTGACGGCAAGGATCTGACGCGGCAGCCGATCGAGAAGCGCAATGTCGGGATGGTGTTCCAATCCTACGCGTTGTTTCCCAACATGACCGTGGCGGAGAATATCGGCTACGGGCTCAGGATCCGCGGCGTGTCGAGGTCGGAACGCGCGGCGCGTGTCGCCGAGCTGATCACGCTGACCAATCTGGGCGGACTGGAACATCGCCGCATCGATCAGCTGTCCGGTGGTCAGCGGCAGCGCGTCGCGCTGGCGCGCGCCGTCGCCATCAGGCCGAGCGTGCTGCTGCTCGACGAGCCGCTGACCGCGCTCGATGCCGCCCTGCGCGAGCGCCTGCGCGGCGAATTGAACGGCCTGCTGCGCACGCTGGGCATCACGGCGATCTATGTCACGCATGACCAGGCCGAGGCGATGGAGCTCGGCGACCGCATCGTGGTGATGCGCAAGGGCGCGATCGCTCAGGTCGGAACGCCGCGCGAGATCTACTTCACCCCTGCCGACCGCTTCGTTGCGGAGTTCGTCGGCGCGGCCAATATCATCGAGGCCCCGATCGAGAGCGGCGATCTGATCCTGCCCGGCGGTCGTCAGCCGGTCGGTTCGACAGGCTCTCGCGCCAAGGCCGTGGCGATGGTCCGCCCCGAGACGATTGCGATCGTGGATGCGGACAAGGCGAGCCTCACCGGCGTCGTCGACTGCATTCGTTTTGCCGGCGACCGTCAACGCATCATCGTGCGCGACGCGGCCGCGATTCCGCTTGCGCTGGATGTGCCGCACACGATCCATGTGCGCGCGGGCGAGCGGATCGGTCTCTCCATCGCGGCGGACTCGATTCGCCTGCTTCCCGCGGAAGGCTGACCCATGACGAAGAGCCCCATCCTCATCGCCCAGATCTCGGACCTCCACGTCAAGGCGCCCGGACATCTGGCCTATCGCCGGGTCGATACGGCGCTGGCGCTGAGCCGCTGCGTCGATGAGCTGAACAGGTTCGTCCCCCGGATCGATCTGGTGGTGATCTCCGGCGATCTCGCCGACACGCCGTCGACGGCAGAGTATGATCACCTCAAGAGCCTGCTGGCTGGTCTCGCCATTCCCTTCGTGGCCGTTCCCGGCAACCACGATTCGCGCGGGCTGATGCGCGCTGCCTTTCCGGATCATTGTTTCGCGATGCCGTCCGGTGCGCTGAACCGGCGCGTCAAGCTCGCCGATCTGGATCTGCTTCTTCTGGACTCCAGCGTTCCCGGTCATCCGCATGGTGAGCTCGGCGACGAGACGCTGCACTGGCTGGACGCCGAATTATCCGCCCGCGCGGACGGGCCGGCGCTGTTGTTCCTGCATCATCCGCCCTTTGCCGCGGGCATCTGGCACATGGACCGGCAGAATCTGCGCAATGCCGACGCCCTGGCCGAGATCGTCGCGCGGCATCCGCGCGTCCAACTGATCGGGTGCGGACATGTCCATCGGGCGACGCTGACGAGGTTTGCCGGCGTCCTCTGTACGATCTGTCCTGCGCCGAACCACGCCGTCGATCTCGATCTGGCTGAGCGCCAGCCGCCGTCCTTCAGGATCGAGCCGCCGGCCTTCCATTTGCATGCCTGGTTTCCCGGCGCGGCGTTCGGCACGTTGGTCACGCATCAGATCCCGATCGGCGATTTCGGTGGGCCGCATCCGTTCTTCAACGCGGACGGCACGCTGATCGATTGACTGCCGCGGTCGCGGTTGCAGAACCTTGCGCTAAGCTTCCACTTCGAAGGTGACACGCTCGGCGGCGAAGCGTGACCGCTTGCTGACGAGCGGCGTGCCGTCCGCGTCGATGTCCGTGCTCTCGACGACCAGGACCGGGCGGCCCAACGCGAGGTCCAGGCGCGCGGCATCGCTGGCGTCCGCGATCGCCGCAGTGATACGCGTTTTGCCGCGCCGGTAGTCGCGCATACCGTAATGCGCGAGCAGCGCCGTCATCGAGCGGGTTGTCGCGAAGATCCGCGCGGCATCCGGAAAGCGCTCTGCCGAGAGCCAGGAGGTGCTGACGCAAATCGGCGTCTTGTCGGCGAAGCGCAACGCCTCGATGCGGATCAGCGGCGCGCCGGTCTTCAAGGCCAGCTCGCGGGCGAGCTCGCGCGTTGCCGGCTCCTCCGAACTCGCGATCAACTGTCCGCGCGGCTCGCGCCCACCGGCGCCGACGATCTCGGAAAAGCGGGTGCGCGAGCGCAGCGGATAGGACAGCCGGGGCGCTTCCACATAGGTGCCGCTGCCGCGCTCGGCTCGCACCAAGCCGCGTTCGGCCAGCATCGCCAGCGCGCGCCGCACCGTATGGCGGTTGACGCGATAGGTCTCGGCGATCTCGGTTTCCCCGGGCAGGCGCGCGCCGGCCGCGAACCGCCCGCCCGCGATGTCGCGCTCGATGCCGTCGGCGACCCGTCGCCATAGGGCCACGCCTGAATCGGCGTCCGGCATGCTCATTCGGATGTCCCGCCTGCGCTGGTGAAAATCACGTCCATGTCATCAAACAGTCATGGCGCTCTCTTATCAAGTTGTCTATTATCATAGACAACTTGAGCCGGGCAAGATCGACAGTGGCCATCAGGGGCAACATGGACGGCAATACGTTGCAGGAGAGACGCCAGGGGGCGATGCAAGTGCTGTCGCATGCGCCGGCAGCCGACATCGCGCTGCGTATGGCAGAGCTGCCTCTGCCGCCCTATCAGCAGCTGCGTGCGTCGGAGAACGGTCTCGTCATGGTGCGCGGCCGCATCGGCGGCGATGGTGCGCCATTCAATCTCGGCGAGGCCACGGTGTCGCGGGCGGCCATCCGTCTTCACAGCGGTGAGGTCGGCTTCGGTTATGTGCTTGGCCGTGACGGCGAGAAGGCGCGGCTGATCGCGCTGTGCGACGCGTTGATCCAATCACCCGATCATGCCAGTGCGATCGAGGCCAAGGTCGTAGCGCCCTTGCGGGCCGAGATGCGCGCGGCGCGGGATCAGGCGGCCGCGCAGGCGGCAGCCACGCGTGTCGATTTCTACACGATGGTTCGCGGAGAAGGATGATGCAGAGCTTGGATCACGCGCTGCAGCCCGGCTTCGCCGACAAGGTGCTGTCGGCGCAGGCGACCTTCCGCACGGTGATGGAGGCCATGGCGCGTCCGGGGCAGGTGATGCAGGTCGAGGACGGCGTCGGCCGGCCGCCGTCGATGATGGCCGGTGTTGCCGCCATCGCCCTGACGCTGTTCGATCAGGAGACGCCGATCTGGCTCGATGCCCCCTTGTCGGGCGCGCCGGATATCGGGGCGTGGCTGAAGTTTCACACCGGGGCTCCGATCGTCGCCGATCCCGCCCTCGCAAGCTTCGCCTTGGTTGCAGCGCCAGAGCAGCTTCCGGATCTGCGCAGCTTCGCGCTCGGCAGCGCGGACTATCCCGATCGCTCGACGACACTGGTGTTGCAGGTGGCGAGTCTCTCCGTCGGGCCGATGTGTCAGCTGCGTGGGCCTGGGATCGACGGCACGGTGTCGCTTTGCGCATCGATCGCGCCCGCCGATTTGTTCGCAAGGCTGTCGATCAACGAAGCTCTGTTTCCACGCGGCATCGACGTGATCCTGGTCGACGGCCGTTCGCTGGTCGCGATGCCGCGCACGACGCGGCTCGCCGCTGCAGGAGGTTGAGGCATGTATGTCGCCGTCAAGGGTGGCGAGCGCGCCATCGAGAATGCACACCGGCTGCTGGCGCATGAGCGCCGGGGCGACCGGAATGTGCCGGAGCTCTCACTGGCGCAAATCTCGGAGCAGCTCGGGCTCGCGGTCGATCGCGTCATGAGCGAGGGCTCGCTGTATGATCGCGAGCTGGCCGCGCTTGCGATCAAGCAGGCCCGTGGCGATCTGATCGAGGCGATCTTCCTGGTGCGGGCGTTCCGCGCGACCCTGCCGCGCTTCGGTGCGACTGAGCCGGTCGATACCGGCGCGATGCGGGTGCAGCGGCGGGTGTCGTCGACCTTCAAGGACATTCCCGGCGGGCAGGTGCTGGGGCCGACCTTCGACTACACGCATCGGCTGCTCGATCCGCAACTCGCAATGGCCAGCGATCCGGATGCGCCGGCGCTCGCCGAGGCGTCGCATGCGCCGACGCCGCGCGTGACCGATATCCTCGGCCAGGACGGGCTGATCGAGCCGTCGCCGCAGACCGTGGAGGGGGCGCCGGTCGGCGACCTGACGCGCGATCCCCTTGGTTTTCCTGCGGGCCGCGACCTGCGCCTGCAGAATCTGGCGCGCGGCGACGAGGGCTTTCTGCTGGCGCTCGGCTATTCGACCCAGCGTGGCTACGGTCGCAATCATCCTTTCGCCGGCGAGATCCGTTTCGGTGAGGTCGAGGTCGAATTCTTCGCCGAGGAGATCGGCTTTGCCGTGCCGCTCGGCTCGATCGAGCTGACGGAATGCCAGATGGTCAATCAGTTCAAGGGCTCCGCGACCGAGCCGCCATGTTTCACGCGCGGCTATGGCCTCGCCTTCGGCCAGAGCGAGCGCAAGACGATGTCGATGGCGCTGGTCGATCGCGCGCTGCGCGCGCGCGAGCTCGGTGAAGATCTGGTCGCACCCGCGCAGGACGAGGAGTTCGTGCTGTCGCATTCCGACAATGTGCAGGCGACGGGCTTCGTCGAGCATCTGAAGCTGCCGCATTACGTCGACTTCCAGTCCGAGCTCGGCCTGTTGCGCAAGCTGCGCCGGGAATTCGCCGAGGCCAATGCCGAGCCTGCACTGAAGGAGGCCGCGGAATGAACGCGCCGACCTACAACTTCGCCTATCTCGACGAGCAGACCAAGCGGATGATCCGCCGCGCGATCCTGAAGGCGATCGCCATCCCCGGCTATCAGGTGCCGTTCGCCAGCCGCGAGATGCCGATGCCTTATGGCTGGGGCACCGGCGGCGTGCAGGTCACGGCGGCCATCCTCGGCCCCGACGATGTGCTCAAGGTCATCGACCAGGGCTCAGACGACACCACCAACGCGATCTCGATCCGCAAGTTCTTCGCCAAGACCGCGGGCGTGGCCACGACGACCTCGACAGAGGCCGCGACCGTGATCCAGACCCGCCACCGCATTCCCGAGGCGCCGCTGCAAGAGGGGCAGGTGCTGGTCTATCAGGTGCCGATTCCGGAGCCGTTGCGCTTCCTCGAGCCGCGTGAGACCGAGACGCGCCGCATGCATGCGCTGGCGGAATATGGCCTGATGCATGTCAAGCTGTACGAGGACATTGCGCGCTTCGGGCACATCGCGACGTCCTACGCCTATCCGGTCAAGGTCAATGCGCGCTACGTGATGGATCCGTCGCCGACGCCGAAATTTGACAATCCGAAGATGGACAATTGTCCGGCGCTGCAACTGTTCGGGGCTGGACGCGAGAAGCGGATCTATGCCATCCCGCCCTATACGTCGGTGGTGTCGCTCGATTTCGAGGATCATCCGTTCACGCGCTACAAGTTCGATGCGCCCTGCGCGCTGTGCGGCGCCGAGGATTCCTACCTCGACGAGATTGTCACCGACGACAAGGGCAGCCGCATGTTCGTGTGCTCCGACACCGACTATTGCGAGGGCCGCCAGGCTGCCGGGCATCGCGGCACGCAAAACGCCGCGCCGCACAAGGAGGGCGCTCATGTCTGAGGTCACCCGCACGTCCGATCAGCCGCTGCTGGTCGCCGAGGCGCTGTCGAAGAGCTATGGCCGCCTCGCAGCCTGCCGCGACGTCTCGTTCGTGCTCTATCCCGGCGAGGTGCTCGCCATCGTCGGGGAGTCCGGTTCGGGCAAGTCGACACTGCTGCAGATGCTGTCGGCGCAGCTTGCGCCGAGCGCGGGCCACGTGTCCTACCGCATGCGAGATGGTGTGCTGCGCGATCTCGCGGATCTCGGCGAGGCCGAGCGCCGCTTCCTGTTCCGCACCGATTGGGGCTATGTGCATCAGGACCCGGCGCAGGGGCTGCGCATGGCGGTGTCGGCCGGCGCCAATGTCGGCGAGCGGCTGATGGCGGTCGGCTGGAATCATTACGGCCGGATCAGGCAGACGGCATCGTCCTGGCTGGAGCGGGTCGAGATCGACGTGGCCCGCATCGACGATGCGCCCCGCACCTATTCGGGCGGCATGCGGCAGCGGCTGCAGATCGCGCGCAATCTCGTTACCGAGCCGCGGCTGGTGTTCATGGACGAGCCGACCGGCGGACTCGACGTGTCGGTTCAGGCTCGCCTGCTCGACATGATGCGCAGCCTCGTGAACGAGCTCGGCCTCGCGGCGATCGTGGTCACGCATGATCTTGCGGTGGCGCGGCTGTTGTCTCATCGTGTGATGGTCATGAAGGAGGGGCGGGTGATCGAGACCGGCCTGACCGACCAGGTGCTCGACGATCCGCGCGAGCCATACACACAGCTTCTCGTCTCCTCGATCCTGCCGCCATGAGCCCGACCGCAATGACCGTGATGATCGATATTGAGGATGCCCGTAAGACCTTCATTATGCATCTGCAGGGCGGCATCTCGCTGCCGGTGGTGCGTGGCGTGTCGTTTCAGGTCAAGACAGGGGAATGCGTCGTGTTGTCGGGGCCCTCGGGCGCCGGCAAGTCGTCGATCCTGAAGATGATCTTCGGCAATTATCGCTGCGACGGTGGCCGGATCGCCGTTCGTCACCAGGGCGAGATGACCGACCTTGCCGGCGCGGAACCGCGACTGGTCCTGAATGCAAGGCGGCAGACGATCGGCTATGTCAGCCAGTTCCTGCGCGCGGTGCCGCGCGTACCGGCGCTGGATGTCGTCGCCGAGCCGCTGCTGGCGGCGGGCCTCGG
>VYKW01000155.1_pt1 | contig 30707 bp, 38 predicted proteins | sample 5114451 | NCBI WGS metagenome assembly VYKW01 (sample SAMN12291784, study PRJNA351875) | freshwater metagenome | isolation source: freshwater lake | place: USA: Michigan, Gull Lake | collected 2013-08-08
AGCGCCGACACGGTCGCCAAGTCGGATGCTGCCGACAAGCCGGTCAAGGCGCGCGTGAATAAGCCCAAGACCAGCGACGGTCCGCAGGATACCGGCATCGGCAAGGCGTCGCCCGACGCTGGCCCCGCGCCCGCCGACCCCGATGTTGTGAAAAAGCCCCGCAAGCCCGCCAAGCCGCGCGCGAAGAAGGGGGATGAGGCATAATGTCCCAGTATCTCGACGAAATCGCCGGGCGCACCGACGCCGCTGACCCGAGCGTGGGCGACACCGCGATCGCCAACTACACGATCAATTTCGGGCCTCAGCACCCGGCGGCGCACGGCGTGCTGCGCCTCGTCACCGAACTGGACGGCGAGATTATCGAACGGATCGACCCGCATGTCGGCCTGCTCCATCGCGGCACCGAGAAGCTGATCGAGTACAAGACCTATACCCAGGCGCTCCCGTACATGGACCGCCTCGATTATTGCTCGCCGCTGGCGATGGAGCACAGCTTCGTGCTCGCGGTCGAAAAGCTGCTCGACATCGAAGTGCCGCTGCGCGCGCAATATCTGCGCGTGTTCTTCGCCGAGCTGACGCGCATCTGCAACCACATGCTCAACCTCGGCGCGCACGTCATGGACGTCGGCGCGATGACGCCGAACCTGTGGATGTTCGAGCTGCGCGAGGATTGCCTCAACTTCTTTGAGCGCATGTCCGGCGCGCGCATGCACCACAATTATCTGCGCCCCGGCGGCGTGCATCAGGACGTGCCGCTGAAGCTGCTGACCGACATCGGCGACTGGCTCGACACGCGCCTGCCGCAGCTGTTCGGCGACGCGATCAGCCTGGTCGCGGAAAACCGCATCTTCAAGCAGCGCAATGTCGACATCGCGATCGTCAACCGCGACGACGCGGTGAAATGGGGCTTTTCCGGCCCGATGATCCGCGCCGCCGGCATCCCGTGGGATCTGCGCAAGTCGCAGCCCTATGACGTGTATGACCGCATGGATTTCGAAATCCCGGTCGGCACGCGCGGCGATTGCTATGACCGCTTCATGGTCCGCGTCGAGGAAGTGTACCAGTCCGCGCGCATCATGAAGCAGTGCCTGAACGAAATGCCGTCGGGTCCGATTGCGTCGCTCGACCGCAAGGTTGTGCCGCCCAAGCGCGCCGAGATGAAGCAGTCGATGGAAGCGCTGATCCATCACTTCAAGCTGTACACCGAGGGCTTCCACGTCCCCGCCGGCGAAGTGTACGTGGCGACCGAAAGCCCCAAGGGCGAGTTCGGCATCTACATGGTCAGCGACGGGTCGAATAAGCCGTACCGCTGCAAGATCCGCCCGACCGCGTTCAGCCATTTGCAGGCGATGGACTTCATGTCGCGCGGGCACATGCTGGCGGACATCACCGCGATTCTGGGCGCGATGGATATCGTGTTCGGGGAGTGCGACCGGTAATGGGTTCCTTCTCCATCATGCATTGGCTCATCCTGCTGGTGGTGCTGATCCCGCTGGCCGCTCTTTATTGTCTGCCGACGATTATCGCGGTGGTGAAGAAGCATCCTAACGTCCTTCCGATCGTGCTGATCAATCTGCTTCTCGGATGGTCTGGCATCGCATGGGTTGGCGCGCTGATCTGGAGCCTGATGCCCGGAACTCCCGCAGACGGGGGGCGGAATCTTGGCTGACACTCTCACGCTCCAAGACGCCCCAGTGAGCGCTCGCATCGCCACGGCGCACGAAATGATCGCGCATTACAACGCGCAGGATGCCGATGCCTATGTCGCGCTGATGACCGACGATGCCTGTGAAGCGGGCTATCGCGGCGCGGTCCTGCGTGAGGGCAAGGAAGGCGTCCGCGCGGGGCTGAAGGCGATGTTCGCCCAGTTCCCGCACAACCGCGCCGACATCCTCACCAGCTATGAGCTGGGCGAGACGGTGCTGCTCCACGAAACGGTCTCGCGCGCGCCCGATGGCGAGCAGTTCGAGGTCATGTCCATCTACACCTTCAGCGGCGACCGAGTGAGCCGCGTGGAGTTCATCCGCTAATGGCCGACGCAAACGCAATCGAAGACACGCCGGAACTCCGCGCACGTTGGGGCGGGTTCGCCTGGACGGCGGAGAATGCCGCCAAGGCCGCGACCATCCGGGCGCGCTATCCCGAGGGGCGGCAGATGAGCTGCACCATTCCCTATCTCGACCTCGCCCAGCGTCAGGTCGGGGCGGAGACGGATACGCAGGGGTGGCTGCCGATCCCGGTGATCGAGTTCGTCGCGCGCGAACTCGACATGGCGGTGATCCGCGTGCTGGAGGTCGCGACCTTCTACACGATGTTCAACATGCACCCGGTCGGCAAATATCATGTGCAGGTGTGCGGCACGACACCGTGCTGGCTGCGCGGATCGGACGAAGTGTTTGCGGCGTGCAAGAACCGCGGCATGGCCAAGGGCAAGACCACGCCCGATGGCCTGTTCACGCTGACCGAGGTCGAGTGCATGGGCAATTGCGCGTCGGCGCCGATGGTCCAGATCAACGACGATAACTTCGAGGATCTGAACTACGACCGCACCGTCGCGATCCTCGACGCGCTGGCGCAGGGCAAGAGCCCCAAGGCGGGGACGCAGGAGCCCGGTCGCCACACCGTCGAGCCGCTCGGTGGCCCGACCACGCTGACCGCGATGGTGAGCGAGAACCACGATTACCGGGGGGAATGGTAATGCCTGAACCCGTCCGCAAAAGCGTGCCGGTCATCGGCATCATCTTCCTTCTGCTCGCGATCATGAAGTTTGTGCAGGGGGAAAGCTGGGTCGTGTGGTTCATCCTCGCGATCGCTTTCGGCGCGCTGCGCCTTATTCCGTCAAGCCAGTCCACCGCCCCCGAACCGGAGCATAAGGCATGAACAAGAACACGATCGTCACGATCCTCGCCATCATCGGCGGCATCGTCGTGCTTGGCTGGGCGCTCAAACTTGCGGTCAAATTGTTCGTGCCGCTGCTGCTGATCGGCATCGGTGTTGCCGTCTATCTCGCGGTCAAGGACAACAAGCGCATCGGGGGTCCGCGATGAGTGGCAAGATCAATCGGGTCGAGGCCTTTCTGCTCGGCTTGTTCGCCGCCGGAGTGCTGCTGATCCTCATCACATGGGCGGTGACGGGCGATCGTCCCGGCTTTGGCGGCCTGGTGGCGCTCGGGCTGATCCTGCTCGTCACGATCGGATCGCGCTTTGCGAAGGTTTCGGGTGGCAATGATGCTCGCTGACAAGGATCGTATCTTCACCAATCTCTACGGCTATCAGCCGTGGACCCTCGACGCTGCGATGAAGCGCGGCGCGTGGGACAATACCAAGGCGTTGCTCGACCTGGGCCCCGACACGATCATCGAAAAGATCAAGGCGTCGGGCCTGCGCGGGCGCGGCGGGGCGGGATTCCCGACCGGCATGAAATGGTCGTTCATGCCCAAGAACCCGACGCCGGAACGGCCGAGCTTCCTGGTCATCAATGCCGACGAATCCGAGCCGGGGTCGTGCAAGGACCGTGAGATCATCCGCCACGACCCGCATCTGCTGCTCGAAGGCGCGCTGGTCGCGGGCTTCGCGATGCGCGCGCGCGCGGCCTATATCTACATTCGCGGCGAATATATCCGCGAGGCCGAGACCCTCTTCAAGGCGATCGAGGAAGCCTACGCCAAGGGCCTGCTGGGCAAGAATGCCTGCGGGTCGGGCTATGATTTCGACGTTTTCTGCCATCGCGGTGCGGGCGCCTATATCTGCGGCGAAGAGACCGCGATGATCGAGAGCCTGGAGGGCAAGAAGGGCCAGCCGCGGCTAAAGCCGCCCTTCCCGGCGGGCGCTGGCCTCTATGGCTGCCCGACCACGGTCAACAATGTGGAGTCGATCGCGGTCGCCCCGACGATCCTGCGCCGCAGCCCCGAATGGTTCGCGAGCTTCGGCCGGGAAAACAACAAGGGCACCAAGCTGTTCCAGATCAGCGGTCACGTCGAAAAGCCGTGCGTGGTCGAGGAAAGCATGTCGATCCCGTTCCGCGAGCTGATCGAAAAGCATTGCGGCGGCATCCGTGGCGGCTGGGACAATTTGCTCGCCGTGATCCCGGGCGGATCGTCGGTGCCGCTGGTTCCGGCGGCGGAGATCATGGACGCGCCGATGGACTTTGACGGTCTGCGCGCGCTCGGATCGGGCCTGGGTACCGCTGCGGTGATCGTGATGGACAAGTCCACCGACATCGTCGCCGCGATCAGTCGCATTTCGTACTTCTACAAGCATGAGAGCTGCGGCCAGTGTACCCCGTGCCGTGAAGGCACCGGCTGGATGTGGCGCGTGATGGAGCGGATGCGCACCGGCGACGCCGACATCAGCGAGATCGATACGCTGTTCAACGTCACCAAACAGGTCGAAGGCCACACCATCTGCGCGCTCGGCGACGCGGCGGCATGGCCGATCCAGGGCCTGATCAAGCATTTCCGGCCCGAAATGGAGCGCCGGATCCTTGAGAAGCAGGGCGGCGGGCTGAGCCCGATGCAGGAGGCGGCGGAGTGATCCGAGCTATCGAGAAGGATCACGAGTGCCGACGTCAGACAGGCGAGCGTCTGTCGGTGCGCCTGGCAGCCTATCGTAAGGCGGGTTCATACAAGGTCTCGAAGGGACCAAACGTTGTGTCGGCTGAGGTGACATGCAGCACGCTAGAGGAGGTCCTCCAATACGCGAGTAAAGGCTACATGATCCGGATGCAGAGCGAGATTATGGAAATTGACGGGAAGCGCCGTCGGGTGAGCGGACTTTATAGCTCCGATGGGATTGAGGTAATTCGCTGATGCCTAAACTCACCGTTGACGGAATCGAGGTCGAAGTCCCCGCCGGCGCCACCGTGCTCCAGGCGTGCGAGGCTGCGGGCAAGGAAATTCCGCGTTTCTGCTATCATGAGCGGCTGAGCATTGCGGGTAACTGCCGCATGTGCCTGGTCGAAGTGAAGCCGGGGCCGCCCAAGCCGCAGGCGTCGTGCGCGCTGCCCGCTGCCGACAATCAGGACGTCCGCACCGACAGCGCGATGGTCAAGGCCGCGCGCGAAGGCGTGATGGAGTTCCTGCTGATCAACCACCCGCTCGATTGCCCGATCTGCGATCAGGGCGGCGAGTGCGACCTGCAGGACCAGTCGGTCGCCTATGGCCGTGGTCACAGCCGCTACACCGAGAACAAGCGTGCGGTGACCGAGAAATATATGGGCCCCATCGTCAAGACGGTGATGACCCGCTGCATCCAGTGCACCCGCTGCGTCCGCTTTGCCGAAGAGGTTGCGGGCGTTGAGGAAATCGGCGCGATCTATCGCGGCGAGAATATGCAGATCACCTCGTACCTTGAGCAGGCGGTGACGAGCGAACTAAGCGGCAATGTCGTCGATCTGTGCCCGGTCGGTGCGCTGACGTCGAAGCCCTATGCGTTCGAAGCGCGGCCGTGGGAGCTGAAGAAGACGCTCGCGATCGACGTGATGGACGCGGTCGGCACCAATATCCGCATCGACAGCCGCGGGCGCGGCGTGCTGCGCGTGCTGCCGCGCATCAACGAAGACGTGAACGAGGAATGGGCGCATGACAAGACGCGCCACCATGTCGACGGCCTCAGCTTCCGCCGGCTCGACAAGCCCTATGTCCGCAAGGACGGCAAGCTGGTCGAGGCGACGTGGGACGAGGCGTTCGCCGCCATCGCGGTCGCGGCGAAGGGCGCAGGCGACAAGGTCGCGGCGATCCATGGCGATTTGCTCGATTGCGAGACGATCTTTGCCGCCAAGAAGCTGGTCCAGTCGTTCGGCTCGACCCTGCTCGAAGGGCGCCAGACCGGCATGGCGTATGACACGTCGTCGCTGTCGGCGGTGAACTTCAACACCACGATCGCGGGCGTCGAGACGGCGGACGTGATCCTGCTGGTCGGCACCAACCTGCGCTGGGAAGCGCCGCTGGTGAACACCCGCGTGCGCAAGGCGATCAAGCGCGGTGCGAAGGTGTTCGCGATCGGGCCGGAAGTCGATCTGACCTACAAGGCGACGTGGCTGGGCAACGATCTGTCGCTGCTCGGCAAGCTGCCCCAGGCTGCGGCGGATGCGTTTAAGGATGCCGCGCGCCCGATGGTGATCGTCGGCGGCGCGGCGCTCAAGAACGGGCATGGCGCGGCGCTCGCGCTCGCCAAGAAGCTCGATCTGGTGCGTGAAGGCTGGAACGGCTTCAACGTCCTGCATATGGCGGCGGCCCGCATGGGCGGCCTGATGCTCGGCTTCGCGAGCAAGGGCGGCCTTGCCGACATCGTCGCGGCTGAGCCTAAGCTGACCTTCTTCCTCGGCGCGGACGAGGTCGATTTCCCGGCCTTCGCCAACAGCTTCAACGTCTATATCGGCCATCATGGCGACAAGGGCGCACATGCGGCGGACGTGATCCTGCCGGGCGCGAGCTATGCCGAAAAGCATGGCACCTATGTCAATCTGGAAGGCCGGGTCCAGCGCAGCGAGAAGGCGGTTTCGGCCCCCGGCGACGCGCGTGAGGACTGGACGATCCTGCGCGCCCTGTCCGAAGTGATCGGCAAGACGCTGCCGTTCGACAGCTTTGGCGAGCTGCGCGCGGCGATGGCCGCCGAATTGCCGGCGCTGGGCAGCGAAGGACTCGCCAGCTTCGACTGGAACCCGCCCGCGCTGGATGCGAAGGGGGAAGGGGAGGTCGCGTATCCGATCGCCGACTTCTACCTGACCAACGCCATCTGCCGCGCATCGCCGACGATGCAGCGCTGCTCGGCGGAGCTGGTGCACGGGCAGGATTTCGCGGAGGCGGCGGAATGAGCGAACGTCTTCTCGTCGCCCCGGCGCAGGCCGGGGCCGCCCACTGCACGCGCGCAGTTCAATTTCTAGCGGCCCCGGCCTTCGCCGGGGCGACGGGGCAGTCCGCATGACCGCTTTCTTCCAATTCCTCGGCATGTCTTACGAATGGGCGTGGTTCACGGCCACCATCATCGGCATCCTGCTGATCGCGTTGCCGCTGATGCTGGCCGTCGCCATGATCATCTATGCCGATCGCAAGATCTGGGCGGCGATGGCGCTGCGCCGTGGTCCCAACGTCGTCGGCCCGCTCGGCCTGCTCCAGTCGTTCGCGGATGGGCTCAAGGTCTTCCTTCAGGAAACGATCATCCCGTCGAGTGCGAACAAGGGGCTGTTCCTGCTCGCGCCGATCATCACCTTCACCGTCGCGCTGATCGTATGGGCGGTGATCCCGTTCCAGGCGGGCGTGGTGCTGTCGAACATCAATGTCGGCCTGCTCTACATCCTCGCGGCATCGTCGCTGGGCGTCTATGGCGTGATCCTCGCCGGCTGGGCGTCGAACTCGAAGTATCCCTTCTACTCGGCGATCCGCGCTGCGGCGCAGATGGTCAGCTATGAAGTCTCGATCGGTTTCGTGCTGATCGCGGTGGTGCTGTGGGCGGGGACGTTCAACCTGTCGGGCATCGTCAATGCGCAGCAGGGACATGTGCTCGGCATCTTCAACGGCTTTGGCTTCAACCCGCTGCTGTTCCCGATGGCGGTGGTGTTCCTGATCTCCTCGCTCGCCGAAACCGCGCGCGCGCCGTTCGATCTGACCGAGGCGGAGAGCGAGCTGGTCGCGGGCTATCAGACCGAATATTCGTCGATGGCGTTCGCGCTCTACTGGCTGGGTGAGTACGCCAACGTCATCCTGATGTGCACGCTCAACGCGCTGCTGTTCTGGGGCGGCTATCTGCCGCCGCTGGACATCCCGATCCTCTACGCGGTGCCGGGCATCATCTGGCTGTTCATCAAGATCCTCGTCTTCTTCTTCATCTTCTCGTGGATCAAGGCGACCGTCCCGCGCTACCGCTATGACCAGCTGATGCGCCTGGGCTGGAAAATCTTCCTGCCGCTGTCGCTGTTCTTCGTGTTCGCGGTGTCGGGCTGGCTGATGATCCAGCGGGTGGGGCTGTGAGCGTGATTTTCCTTTCGCTCGCCATGATACAGGCCGCACCCGAAGGCCCGGTCTTCATGCAGCCGGCTCCCCCTCCTGTCAGCGGTATCGCCAGGCTGGATTGCAAGGTTGCGTTGCGAGGTGGTGACCTCGTGCATGCAACGATTGCGCTCGATTATGACAAGCGGCAGCGCGGTCCGTGGATCGCAATCAGGTCTTCTGACGAGGGCAAGCTAGCTTCGATGCCTGCCACACCGGCATTTAGCCGTGGAGAGAGCAATTGGCTCGAATACAAGTCCGGCATCAAACTACCCGATGGGTTGTGGCAAAGCGTCAGATATAGTGTCAGCTCGACCAGCGAAAAGACAACGAAGGTTGAGTTTTTCCGGCAGGATTACTCGCCGGTGACCCATGGCGATGCAATAAACACGCTGTTCGCTGTTGGAATCTGTAGCATTGAGCTCGGGAAAAAGTCATGAGCGTCGCCCAACTCGTTCGTTCGTTTACCCTGTGGGAATTCGTGAAGGCCCATGCCCTCACGCTGAAGTATTTCTTCAAGCCCAAGGCGACGATCAACTATCCCTACGAGAAGAACCCGATCTCGCCCCGCTTCCGCGGCGAGCATGCGTTGCGTCGCTATCCCAACGGTGAAGAGCGCTGCATCGCGTGCAAATTGTGCGAGGCGGTGTGCCCGGCGCTGGCGATCACGATCGAGGCCGAACCGCGTGACGACGGCAGCCGCCGCACCACGCGCTACGACATCGACATGACCAAGTGCATCTATTGTGGCCTGTGCCAGGAGGCATGCCCGGTGGACGCCATCGTCGAGGGGCCGAACTTCGAATTCGCGACCGAAACCCGTGAGGAGCTGATCTATCACAAGGACAAGCTGCTCGCGAACGGCGACCGCTGGGAACGCGCAATCGCCGCGAACCTTGCCGCCGATGCACCGTATCGTTAAGCGCGCGGCAACAGTGGGACGCCCGATGATTCAACTTTCAACCGTCATCCCGGCGAAGGCCGGGATCGCCCGTGGCCAGCGCGCCGCGTGTCATCTGGCGGCCCCGGCCTGCGCCGGGGCGACGGAGGTCTTCGCATGATCCACGCAATCGCCTTCTATCTCTTCGCCGGGGTAGTGATCCTGTCCGCCGCGATGACGATTACCGCCCGCAATCCCGTTCATTCGGTGCTGTGGCTGATCCTGGCGTTCTTCAACGCCGCCGGCCTGATGGTGCTGTGCGGCGCGGAGTTCATCGCGATGCTGCTGGTCATCGTCTATGTCGGCGCGGTCGCGGTGCTGTTCCTGTTCGTGGTGATGATGCTCGACATCGACTTTGCCGAGCTGCGCGCCGGGTTCGTGCGCTATGCCATGCTGGGCCTGGCCATCGCGATTGCGCTGGCGGCGGAGATCGTGATCGGCACGATGGCGTGGACCGCGGGCAAGATCGACCTCGCCAAGCGGGTGGCACCCATCGACGGCAACGCCGCACTGGGCAAGCTGAACAATATCGAAGCGATCGGCATGCTGCTCTACAGCCGCTACCTCTATCTGTTCGAGGCCGCCGGCTTCATCCTGCTCGTCGCCATGGTCGGCGCGATCGTGCTGACCCACCGCCAGCGCGGCGGGGTGATGAAGCAGAATGTCTGGCGCCAGATCAACCGGCGTCAGAAGGACGCGACCCGCAACGTCAACCAGCCCGTCGGGCAGGGGGTGGAGCTGTGATCGGAATCACCCATTACCTCGTCGTCAGCGCGATCCTGTTCACCATGGGCGTGCTCGGCATCTTCATGAACCGCAAGAACCTCATCGTCATCCTGATGGCGATCGAGCTGATCCTGCTCAGCGTGAACCTCAACCTCGTCGCCTTCTCGTCGTATCTTGGCGATCTGGTGGGTCAGGTGTTCGCGATGTTCGTGCTGACCGTTGCGGCGGGTGAGGCCGCGATCGGCCTTGCCATCCTTGTCATCTATTTCCGCGGCCGCGGCACGATCTCGGTCGACGACGTCAATCGGATGAAGGGCTGATGTCTTCGATCCATTTCATCGTATTCCTGCCGCTGCTGGCAGCGATCGTCGCGGGCTTTAGCAACCGCGCGTTCGGCACGGCATTCCCGAAGATCGTCACCACCGGCGGCCTGTTCGTCGCGGCGATCCTCAGCTGGATGACCTTCATCCCGTTCCTGAACGGCACGGCCGAGCCGCAGGTCATCAAGGTGCTGACCTGGATGAACTCGGGCGACCTGATGGTCGACTGGGCGCTGCGCGTCGACAGCCTCACCGCAGTGATGCTGGTGGTGGTGACGAGCGTTTCGGCGCTGGTCCACCTCTACAGCTGGTCGTACATGGAAGAGGACCCGGATCAGCCGCGCTTCTTCGCGTATCTGTCGCTGTTCACCTTCGCCATGCTGATGCTGGTGACCGCCGATAACCTGCTGCAGATGTTCTTCGGCTGGGAAGGCGTCGGTCTCGCGTCGTACTTGCTGATCGGCTTCTGGTTCAAGAAGCCGTCGGCCAATGCCGCCGCGATCAAGGCGTTCGTGGTCAACCGCGTCGGCGACCTTGGCTTCATGCTCGGCATTTTCGGCGTGTTCCTGGTGTTCGGCACCATTTCGATCCCCGAAATCCTAGAGGCTGCACCCGGCATGGCCGGCAGCACGATCGGGTTCCTCGGCTATCGCGTCGACACGCTGACCGTGCTGTGCCTGCTGCTGTTCGTCGGTGCGATGGGCAAGTCGGCGCAGCTTGGCCTGCACACCTGGTTGCCCGACGCGATGGAAGGCCCGACCCCGGTGTCGGCGCTGATCCACGCGGCGACGATGGTCACCGCGGGCGTGTTCATGGTGTGCCGCCTGTCGCCGTTGTTCGAGCAGGCACCGATCGCGCTGGGCTTCGTCACCTTCATCGGTGCCGCGACCTGCCTGTTCGCCGCCACGGTCGGTACGACGCAGACCGACATCAAGCGCGTCATCGCCTATTCGACCTGTTCGCAGCTAGGCTACATGTTCTTCGCCGCGGGCGTCGGGATGTATGGCGCGGCGATGTTCCACCTGTTCACCCACGCCTTCTTCAAGGCTTTGCTGTTCCTGGGTGCCGGCTCGGTCATCCATGCGATGGACCATGAGCAGGACATGCGGTACTATGGCGGCCTGCGGAAGCACATCCCGGTCACCTATTGGACGATGATGGCGGGCACGCTCGCGATTACCGGCGTTGGCATCTACTGGCTCCATGCCGGGTTTGCGGGCTTCCACTCGAAGGACGCGATCCTTGAGGCGGCCTATGCTGCTGGCGGGGCGGGGCAGGGCGCGTTCTGGGTCGGCGTGTTCGCCGCACTGCTGACGAGCTTCTATTCGTGGCGCCTGATGTTCCTGACCTTCTACGGCAAGCCGCGCTGGACCCAGTCGGAGCATATCCAGCACGCGCTGCATGACTCGCATGGCCATGGCCATGACGATCATGCGCACGCCGCGCACGGCCATGACGACCATCACGCGCATGATGCCAAGGGCGACGGCACCGGCGGATATCATCCGCACGAAAGCCCGCTGCCGATGATGATCCCGCTGATCGTCCTGTCGATCGGCGCGGTGTTCGCTGGCTTCGCGTTCAACAAGTTCTTCATCCAGCCCGAGGCGGGTGAGATCTTCTGGAAGGGCGCGGTCGCGTTCGACGAGCATCTGGCGCACGCGATGCATGAAGTGCCGCTGTGGGTGAAGCTGTCGGCCAGCATCGTCATGCTGCTCGGCCTGTTCGGGGCGTGGGTCGCCTATATCCGCAAGCCGGAAATTCCGCGGCAGTTCACCGAGACGTTCGTGCTTCTGTACAAGTTCCTGCTGAACAAGTGGTATTTCGACGAGCTGTACAATGTGCTGTTCGTGAAGCCGGCCTTCTGGTTCGGCCGCCTGTTCTGGAAGCAGGGCGACGAGGGAACGATCGACCGCTTCGGCCCGAACGGCTCCGCTGCTCTGGTCCGCTTTGCGGGCGTGTGGAGCGGGCGCCTCCAGTCCGGATATGTCTATAGCTATGCGTTCGTCATGCTGATCGGCCTGACCGCAGCCGTTACCTGGGTGATCACGCGATGAGCGGCATTCTCTCCATCATGCTGATCGTGCCGCTGGTCGCGGCGGTCGCATGCCTGTTCACCACCGCGAACAATGCGCGCTGGATCGCGCTGATCGCGACGCTGATCGACCTTGCTCTCGGTGGCGTGCTGTGGGCGAATTTCGAGATTGGCGGGCCGCAGTGGCAGTTCGTCGAATATACGCCGATCTTCGGTCGCTTCGCCTGGGCGCTCGGCATCGACGGGTTCGCGCTGCTGCTGATCATGTTGTCCGTCTTCCTGATGCCGATCTGCATCGGGGCCAGCTGGACCGCGATCGAAAAGCGCGTGCCGGAATATATGGCGGCGTTCCTGATCACCGAAGTGCTGATGATCGGCACCTTCGCGGCGCAGGACATCTTCCTGTTCTACATGTTCTTCGAAGCCGGCCTGATCCCGATGTTCCTGATCATCGGCATCTGGGGCGGGGCGAACCGCATCTATGCGTCGTACAAATTCTTCCTCTACACGCTGCTCGGTTCGCTGCTGATGCTGATCGCGATGATGTATATGAGCATCACCGCGGGCACGACGTCGATCCCCGAGCTGATGGCGTACGACTTCCCCGCCGGGGTCCAGACCTGGCTGTGGTTGGCGTTCTTCGCAAGCTTTGCGGTCAAGATGCCGATGTGGCCGGTCCACACCTGGCTGCCCGACGCGCACGTGCAGGCGCCGACCGCGGGGTCGGTGATCCTGGCGGGCGTGCTGCTGAAGCTCGGCGGCTATGGCTTCCTGCGCTTCAGCCTGCCGATGTTCCCGGAGGCTTCGGCGCAGCTGATCTGGCTGGTGTTCGGTCTGTCGTGCATCGCGGTGGTGGTCACCTCGCTGATCGCGCTGGTGCAGAGCGACATGAAGAAGCTGATCGCCTATTCGTCGGTCGCGCATATGGCGATCGTGACGCTCGGCCTGTTCACCTTCAACCGTCAGGGGATTGAGGGTGCGATGATGGTGATGCTGGGCCATGGCCTGGTGTCGGGCGCGCTGTTCCTGTGCGTCGGCGTGATCTATGACCGTCTGCATACCCGTGAGATCGACCGTTACGGCGGCCTTGCGATCAACATGCCGAAATATGCGATCCTGTTCATGCTGTTCACGATGGCGTCGGTCGGCCTGCCGGGGACGAGCAACTTCGTCGGCGAATTGCTGGCGCTGATGGGCACCTATCAGGTGTCGACGCTGGCGACGCTGATCGCGACCACCGGCATCATCCTGGGCGCGGGCTATATGCTCTACCTCTACCGCCGCGTGGTGTTCGGTGACCTGACCAAGGATGACGTCAAGGCGATGCCGGACCTGAACAAGCGCGAACTGGCGCTGCTGGCGCCGATCGCGGCGGCGGTGCTGTGGATGGGCGTGTATCCCGAAAGCTTCCTCGCCCCGATGCGTGCCGACGTTGCGACGTTGCTGGCGCGGATCGAGCGCGCGAAGCCGGCGGGCGACAGCCTGCCGACCCCCGGGAATCCGGCTGCGGCCAAGGCCGCGCATGCGCCAGAGCATAAATCTGCCGAGCCCAAATCTGCCGAGCATGGAGCGGCACACTGATGGATTACGCCGCACAACTTTCGATGGTCCTGCCCGAGATCGTCCTGTCGCTGGGCGGTCTGGCGCTGCTGATGGTCGCCGCCTGGGGTGGCCAGTCGGTGTCGCGCGCGGTCAGTTGGGTCGCGGTCGCGGTGCTGATCGGCGGCGGTATTGCGCTGTTCCACCCCGCGGTGACGACCGGCGAGACCGCGTTCAACGGATTGTACAGTGCAGACCTGTTCGCTGCCTATGCCAAGGCGCTGATCTTCTTCGCCGCCGCGATCTCGATCATCATCGCCCCGCGCTTCTTTGCGCGCACCTCGGGTGAGGATCTGCGCCCCGAATATCCGATCCTGATCCTGTTTGCGACCGCGGGCATGGGCATGATGGTGTCGGCGAACGACCTGCTGACGCTCTATGTCGGGCTCGAACTCAACAGCCTTGCCTCCTATGTGCTCGCCAGCTTCATGCGCCGCGACGTGCGCTCGGCTGAAGCGGGTCTGAAGTACTTCATTCTCGGCTCGCTCGCTTCCGGCATTCTGCTCTACGGCATCAGCCTGGTCTATGGATTCAGCGGCACCACCGTGTTCGGCGATATCGCCTCGGCCTATGCTGCGGGCGAGAATATGGGGCTGTTGTTCGGCCTGGTGTTCGTGTTCGCCGGCCTTGCGTTCAAGATGTCGGCGGTCCCGTTCCACATGTGGACCCCGGACGTTTACGAAGGCGCGCCGACCCCGGTGACGACCTTCTTCGCCAGCGCACCCAAGGTCGCGGCGATGGCGCTGTCGGTCCGCGTCGCGATCGAGGCGATGGGGCCGGTCACCAGCGACTGGCGCCAGATCGTGATCTTCGCCGCACTTGCCTCGATCGTGCTCGGCGCGGTTGCGGCGATCGGGCAGACCAACATCAAGCGGCTGCTCGCCTATTCGTCGATCAACAATGTCGGCTTCGCGCTGATCGGTCTTGCTGCGGGCACGGCCGAGGGCGTGGCGGGCGTGCTGACCTATCTCACCATCTATGTGGTGATGACGCTCGGCAGCTTCCTCGTCGTGTTGCAGATGCGCGACACCGATGGCCAGCCGGTCGAGACGATCGCCAGCCTGTCGGGCCTGTCACGCACGCGCCCGGCACTCGCGGCGGCGCTGGCGATGTTCATGTTCAGCCTGGCGGGCATCCCCCCGCTGTTCGGCTTCTGGGCCAAGTTCGCGGTGTTCGAGCCGGCGGTGAAGGCGGGGCTGTTCCCGCTCGCGGCGATCGGTATCGCCGCGTCGGTGATCGGGGCGTACTATTACCTCAAGATCGTCAAGACGATGTACTTCGACGAGCCCGCGCCGGCCTATGCCAAGAGCGACAGCGCGCTTGAGGGCGGGTTGATCGCCGCAGCGGCGGTGTTCGTCTCGCCGATCGGCTATCTGCTGATCCCCGTGCTCGGCGCATGGTCGATGGCGGCGGCGCGGACGCTGTTCTGATCCGCGTCGTAGCCGAGACGGGTTCCACCAACGCCGACATGCTGGCGCTCGCGGCGGCAGGCGCGAGCGAAGGGGCGTGGCTGCGGGCCGAGCGCCAAACTGCGGGCAAAGGGCGACAGGGGCGGGCGTGGGAATCGCCGGTCGGCAATTTCTACGGCAGCACGCTCGTCCGCCTGCGCCCGACCGACCCGCCCGCGCCGACGCTGGCGCTGGTGGCGGCAGTGGCGCTGGAGGAGGCGGTGAGCACATTCCGTCGCCCCGGCGAAGGCCGGGGCCGCCACGTTGCGAGCCCCTCTGGCGGCCCCGGCCTGCGCCGGGGCGACGTGGTGCTGAAATGGCCCAATGATCTGCTGATTGACGGCGCGAAGCTCTCTGGCATTTTGCTCGAACGGGCCAGGGATGCGATTATCGTCGGCATCGGCGTCAACCTGGCGCATCACCCCGACCTGCCCGATCGCCCTGCGACCAGCCTTGCCGCGCAGGGTGTAACGGTCGACGCCGCGACCTTTGCCGAAGTCTTGGCCGAGAGCTTCGCACGCTGGCTGTCGCGCTGGCGTGGCGAGGGGCTCGCCCCGATCCGCCAGCGCTGGCTCGACCGCGCGCATCCGACCGGTACTGCGCTGACCGCCCGGCTGCCGGACGGGATCAGCCATGACGGCCTGTTCGACGGCCTGACCGGCGATGGCGCGCTGATCCTGCGCTTGGCCGATGGGGCGCGGCATGTCATTCATGCTGGCGACGTCTTCCTGATTTGAAGGACCACCCAATGCTGCTCGCGATCGACGCCGGCAACACCAACATCGTTTTCGCGCTCGTTCAGGGGCGGGAGATCAAGGCGCGCTGGCGCATCGCCACCGATCCGCGCCGCACCGCCGACGAATATGCCGTGTGGCTGAGCCAGTTGCTCAACCTCGAAGGCTATGAGCGCGGCGTCGTCACCGGCGTCATCATCGGCACCGTCGTCCCGCGCGCGCTCCACAATCTTGAGGTGCTGTCGCAGAAGTACTTCCGCTGCACGCCAATGGTCGCCGGGCGCGACGGCTGGCCGATCGCGCTGGATGTCGAGGAGCCGCAAAGCGTCGGCGCTGACCGCGCGCTCAACATCATCGCCGCGCATGAAAACCACCCCGGCGACCTGATCGTCGTCGATTTCGGCACCGCCGCCACCTTCGACGTCGCCGACTATACCGGCGCGTACAAGGGCGGGATCATCGCGCCCGGCATCAACCTGTCGCTCGACGCGCTGGTCACCGCCGCCGCCAAGCTGCCGCGCATCGCGATCGAGGCACCCGCCAATACCAGCGTCATCGGGCGCAACACGGTCGATCAGATGCACATCGGCATCTATTGGGGCTATATCGCGATGATCGAGGGGCTGGTCGCACGGATGAAGGCGGAGATCGGCCGCCCGGTAAAGGTGATCGCCACCGGCGGCCTCGCGGTGCTGTTCGAAAAGCAGACCGATGCGTTCGACGTGATCGAACCCGACCTGACGATTCAGGGGCTGGCGATGTTGTGGGAGCAGGCGGGGTCGAAGTGATTTGCTTTTTTGCGTCACCCCCGCGAAAGCGGGGGCCCATCTCCTCCCTGTTCGGCATGCGGCGCGTTCACGAGATGGCTCCCCGCTTTCGCGGGGATGACGATGTTGATGTGAAGGACAACTGTTGACCCCCGGTAAAGAACTCCTCTTCCTCGCGCTTGGCGGCTCGGGCGAGATCGGCATGAACGTCAACCTCTATGGCTGCCACGGCAAGTGGATCATGGTCGATTGCGGCGTGATCTTTGGCACGCCCGACTATCCCGGCATCGACCTGATCCTGCCCGATTTGCAGTTCATTGAGGAGCGGCTGGACGATCTGCTCGGCATCGTGCTGACGCACGGACATGAGGATCATATCGGCGCGCTGCCTTATCTGGCGGGGGAGCTGGGCGTGCCGCTTTACGCGACGCCGTTCACCGCTGGCCTGATCCACGGCAAGCTGGACGAAGAGGGCATTGCCGACCGCGTCGAACTGAACGTGGTGCGCGAAGAGGAGCCGTTCCAGATCGGCCCGTTCGGCATTCGCTATCTGCCGCTCGCCCACTCGATCCCTGAGGGGAATGCGGTGCTGATCGACACCCCCTATGGCCGCGTGTTCCACACCGGCGACTGGAAGATCGACGAGACCCCGGTGATGGGCAGCGCATCGACCGCCGAGGAGCTGACCGCGATCGGCGACGAAGGCGTGCTCGCGCTGGTGTGCGATTCGACCAACGTGTTCAACCCCGAAGCCTCGGGCTCGGAAACTGCGGTGCGCGAAGGGCTCGACGCGGTGGTTGCGGGCATCAAGGGCCGGGTGCTCGTCACCACCTTTGCCTCCAACGCCGCGCGGCTGCAGACGCTGGGCGAGGTTGCGAAGGACACCGGGCGCGCGATGTGCGTCGCGGGCCGCTCGCTCGACCGCATCCTGCGCGTTGCCAAGGCGACCGGCTATCTGCGCGACTTCCCCGAGACGGTGGATTTCGAAACCGCCATGAAGCTGCCGCGCGACAAGGTGATGATCATCGCCACCGGCGGGCAGGGCGAACCGCGCGCCGCGCTGGCCCGCATCGCCGACGAGACGCATCAGCTGAAGCTCGAATCCGGCGATACCGTCGTCTTCTCGTCCAAACAGATCCCCGGCAACGAAATGGCGATCGGGCGGATCATGAACATCTTGGCGGGCAAGGGGGTCGAAATGATCACCGACCGTCAGGCGTTCGTCCATGTCTCCGGCCATCCCGGCCGCCCCGAACTGGCGGCGATGTATGACTGGATCCGGCCCGACATCCTCGTCCCCGTCCATGGCGAAATGCGCCATATCGCGGAGCAGGCCCGCTTCGGCCGCGCGCATGGCATCCCCAATGCGGTGGTGCAGAATAATGGCGAGATCATTCGCCTCGCGCCGGGCAAGCCGAAAAAGGTCGGCAATGCTCCGGCGGGTCGGCTGGTGCTCGACGGCGACGTGATCCTGCCTGCCGATGGCACGACGATGAACGAGCGGCGCAAGCTCGGCCTGTACGGCCAGATGTCGGTCGCGGTGGCGATCAAGGCCAATGGCAAGCTCGCCGGCCAGCCCGAGGTCACCATTCAGGGCGTTCCCGCCGAAGAGGATCGCGACGCGCTGATCGCTGATGCCAGCGACGCCGCCGCCAAGGCGGTGAGCGAAGCGCGCGGCGGCGACCGCGACAAGCTGCGCGAGCAGATCCGGCTGGCAGCACGGCGGGTCGCGGTGCGCTATACCGGTAAGAAGCCGGTGATGGACGTGATGCTGATCGAGGTGTGATGCAATGAACTGGTTCAGTGCGCTCGCAATCTACTTCCTGTTCTGGTTCCTCGCCTTGTTTCTGGTGCTGCCGTTCTTCGCGCGCACCGGGGTCGAGGCGGGTGACCCGCTGATCAAGGGCCAGGCGGAAAGCGCGCCGCAGCGCTTTCATGCCGGGCCGATCGCGAAGTGGACGACGATCGTCGGAACCGTGCTGTTCGCGGCCTTTTACCTCAATTACGTCAACGGCTGGATCACCGCCGACATGCTCGATTACTGGAACTGAGGTTAGGTCAGGTCGAGCGCGTAGAAGCGGTTGAAGTCGGTTTCGACATAGCCGGCAAAGGGCGGGCAGGGGGCAAAGCCATAGCGGCGGTAGAGCGCGTGCGCCGCGTCGAACAACGGGCCGGTCCCGGTTTCCAGCTTGAGCGCGGTATAGCCGCGCACCTGCGCGAGCGCGATGATGTGCCGCAGGATCGTCGCCCCGGTCCCGCGTCCGGTGGCCCCGGCAGCAGTGCGCATCGACTTCACCTCACCCGTCCCGTCGCCCAGCGCCTTGACCGCGCCGACGCCGAGCAGCGTGTCGCCATCCCATGCGCTCAGGAAGGTGATGTCGGGCGTCTTCAGCCCGGACAGGTCGAGGAAATGGCAGGTGCCCGGCGGCGAATGATCCGACATCTCGCGCGCATGCAGGTCGAGCAGCGCGATGACCTGCGGATCGTCGAGTTGGCCATTGCGGATGATCATCGCGGTCGGCTCATGCCAAAGCGGTAGCGGGACGGGACCGCGCGGCCGTCGCGTTCGCGCGCGGGCTCGAACTTCACGGCGCGCAGCCGTTCGCACATCTTGATGTCGAACGCATCGACTTGCGTCGGTGCGGCGAGCATGCAGCCGCTGACGCTGCCATCCGCCTCGACCTTCAGCGATCCGCTGGTGCCGCCGACGCTTGAGGGCAGGCCGTCGCCCTTCCCGAACCCGATCGTGGCGGCAGTGATCGGCGTGAGCGGCTTGGGCGTGGGGCGCCATTGCATCGGCACCACGCCGCCTGCCATCGTCTCGATGCGCACGCGGCCAGCCGTATAGCGCACGCGGATCGCCAGCGTCCCGCCAAGCCGCGTGCCCGACCGGTTCAGCGCCGGGTAGAAGCGCAGATAGCGCATGAGGTGCGGACAGGCGTGATTATCGAACGCTGCGGTTCCGCTGGGCGCGGCGACCCGGCAGGACTGCGGCACGCCGGTCGCGGCGACGTCGAGGCTGATGCCCACCGCGACGTTGTGATCATCTGCGTCGGAAACCGGGACCGGGAACCGCCCCTTCTGATAGGGGAAGTCCTCCCAGTTGATCTCCAGCCCGCGCACCAGTTCGGGATCGGGTTCGTCACCGCGGTCGATCTGCAATCCGATCGAGGCTTCGCGCTGATTTCCGTCCGCGCCCACCCAGGGCTCGCTGAGCTTCGGGGGGAGCGCCGCCTGCGTCAGCGCAGCTGCGGTAATGGCCAGTGCAATCATCGTTCCCCCCAGCACTTGTTTCAGAGTTCGTCGATCATCCCCGCCAGCGTCTCAAGGCACGCATGGGCGAGCGCCTTGCAGCGTTCCGGCGACCAGCCATACGCGGCATCGGGGCTGGGGTCGTGGTCCTTGAACGGCATTTCCAGCGTCATCGACACCGCGCCGAAGCGTTCGGCAAGCTGGTTGGTCGACATCGACAGATTCGCCTGGCCCGGCGCGGACTTGTCATAGCCCTTTTCAAGCTGGAACAGCGGGGTTGCGGCGGCGAGGCGGCGACCGAATTCATAATATTTCTCGCCGAGTGCGTCGGTCCAGGACGGGATACCCTCGAACCCCGCGAGGAAGTTTGCCGGGATCGCCTCGTCGCCATGCACGTCCATCGCGAAATCGACCCCGGTCTCGTCCATCGCCGCGCGGACGAGGAACACTTCGGGGCTCTGCTCCAGCGTCGGGGCATGCCATTCGCGGTTGAGGTTCACCCCCGCCGCATTGGTGCGCAGATGACCGCGAAAGCTGCCGTCCGGGTTCATGTTGGGGACGATGTGGAACGTCGCCTTGGCGCGCAGTGCCTGCGCGGTCGCGTCGTCGGGGTCGGTGAGCTTTTCGAGCGCACCCTCGGCCCACCATTCTGCCATTGATTCGCCGGGATGCTGGCGGGCATAGAGCCACACCTGCTTCGGCCCGGTGCCGAGCGTGAGCAGGTCCATTGCGCGCCCGTCGAGCGTCTGGCCCAGCTCGCGATGCGTCACGCCCGGCTTGGCCGCCATGCGCGCGATCAGGTCGGCATGGCGCTCCATGCTGTAGGGCGCGAAATAGGCGAACCACGCGACGTCGCTGTCGAAGCTGTGGGTGAAGCTGAAGACGCCATCGGCATAGGCGCTGTCGGTCAGCCGCCAGGCGTCGCGATCGGTGCTGACGCGCGCGCGATAGCCGGGCCAGCCGAACGCATAGGCCGCTTTGCCCGCGTTCAGAATGCGGAAGGTCAGCGTCCGCCCCTTCGCCCCCGCGACGCGGAAGTGAAACCACTGGAAGAAGTCGGACAGGTGATCGGCGACGATCTCGACATCGACGGTGTCCCCGTCGATGTCGATCAGGCGGATATTGCCGCTGTCGAACGCGGCATTCAGTTGGATGGTCATTTGACCGTGATAGTGATCCCCGACTGGCCGGGAAAGCCCTTGAACAGCGCATTGGACAGCTTGGCGGCGGTGTCGGCAGGTTGCGTGCCGTCGCTTGCGCCGAGCGTCTCGGTCATCGCCTTGCCCTCCCAGATCACCGTATTGTCGCCGCGACGACGCAGCTGGACGGCCAGTTCCGAGGCGTAGATCGTCTTTGCCTTGCTGCCGATCCCGACACTGCCGCCTGCGCCGATCCCCACACCGCCGCCATAGCTGCCGCCACCGATGCCGATCGTGATGGGCGGGCGCGTGCGGACCTGGCCGCGATCGGTACGGCGGAAATCGACGGTGGCGAGATAGTCGGCCTTGGCCGAATCCGCGGTGGCGGCGAAGCCCATGCCGCCCATCGTCGCCGCGACCGCGTCGAGATAGAGCTGCGCCTCGGGGTCGGCGGCGCTGCCGCTCACCGGCTGCACCGCGAGCGTGCCGGCGGGAATCGGCTGGGACAGATGGTATCGCGTCACATCGACCGGGGCGGACCGGCCACCCATGGTGGTCGAGCACCCGGCCAGGGCAGCAGCGGAGAAAGCGAAGGCAAGCATTGCACGGGTCTTCATCGGACACATCCTCCTGCCGTGCACACGCCACGGCTCAACGGTTGAACATCGTTACGGGGATGTGGGTTCCGTTGCCAAGCTTTCCTTGACTTGTCGGGCCGTCCCGACTAGGCGAGCGCCTCTTTTCCGGCACCCGCCATAATTCAAGATAGTAGAGAATCGGTCATGAAGATCGTGAACAGCCTGAAGTCGCTCAAGGGGCGTCACCGCGACAACCGCGTGATCCGTCGTCGCGGTCGCGTTTACGTCATCAACAAGACGCAGCGTCGCTTCAAGGCGCGCCAGGGCTAAGCCCGGCGCAGGCGACAGGGACGTGCGCGCCGTTATCTTCGATATCGGCAACGTCCTGTTCACCTGGCACCCGCGCTATCTTTACGAGCGCCTGATCGGTGACGATCGGGCGCTCGACGCGTTTGTGCGCGATGTCGTCACGCTCGACTGGCATTTCCAGCATGATGCCGGGCGTGACTTCGCCGATACCTCGGCCGAGCTGATAGCGCGCTTTCCGCAGCATGCCGATCTGATCGCCGCCTGGGGACCGCGCTTCAACGAGAGCCTCAAGGCCCCGGTCCCGGGAATGCACGAACTCGTCGCCGAACTCGACGCGGCAGGCGTGCCGCTGTTTGCGATCACCAATTTCAGCCACGAATTCTGGCCACCCTTCCGCGCACAATGGCCGCAGCTGTTCGACCGGTTCCGCGACATCGTGGTCTCGGGCGACGAGAAGCTGGTGAAGCCTGACCCCGCCATCTACCACCTCGCGCTCGCCCGCTTCGGGCTGGAGCCGGGCGAGGCGGTGTTCATCGACGACAATGCGGCGAACGTCGCAGAGGCACGGGCGCTGGGAATTCGTTCGGTGCTGTTCACTGAGGAAGCCGACGCCCGGCGCGAACTAGTCGACGCCGGGCTACTCAGCGCTTAACTCCGTCCCTTAAGCTCGTCGCCGACCAGCGTCACGACGTGCAGCACGTTGGTCGACCCGGGCGTGCCGAACGGAACACCGGCGCATACGACCACGCGGTCGCCGCCCTTGGCGATCCCCTGACGCAGCGCCATGCGCTTGGCCTTGGCCACCATTTCCTCGAACGAATCGACGTCCTTGGTGTGCACCGCATGGGTGCCCCACAGCAGGCCCATGCGCCGTGCCGTCTCCGCCTTGGGCGTCAGCACCAGGATCGGCACCGACGGACGCTCACGCGCGATGCGGCGGGCGGTGGAGCCTGACATGGTGAAGCAGATGATCGCGCTCGCCGAAACGTTCGCCGCGATGGTCTTCGCCGCCTCGGCCAGCGCGTCGGCGGTGGTCGGATCGGGCCGCATCACGGTGAAGTGCACGCGGTCGCCATGCGCCGGGTCGCGCTCCACCGAATCGGCGATGGCGTCCATCATCGTCACCGATTCGATCGGCCACTGGCCCGCCGCGCTCTCGGCCGACAGCATGATCGCATCGGCGCCATCGTAGACGGCAGTCGCCACGTCCGACACCTCGGCGCGGGTGGGGGAGGGCGAGGTGATCATCGATTCGAGCATCTGCGTCGCGACGATCACCGGGCGGCCCATGCGGCGCGAGGTTTCGACGATCCGCTTCTGCATCGGGGGCAGGTTTTGCGGCGGCAGTTCGACGCCCAGATCGCCGCGCGCGACCATCACGCCGTCGCACGCCTCGACGATCTCATCGAGCCGCGCCACCGCGCTCGGCTTTTCGATCTTGGCCAGCAGCGCCGGGCCGCCCGGGCCGATCAGTCGGCGCGCCTCGGCCAGATCCTCGGGCCGCTGGACGAACGATAGCGCGATCCAGTCGACCTTCTGCGCCACCGCGAACGCCAGGTCGCTGCGATCCTTCTCGGTCAGCGCGGCGAGCGGCAGGACCATGTCGGGGACGTTCAACCCCTTGGAATTGGACAAGACGCCGCCGACCTCGACGCGCGTGTCGATATAGCCATCGCCATAGCCGGTGACGCGCAGCACCATTTTGCCATCGTCGAGCAGCAGGCGCGCACCCTCTGTCACCGCCTCGAAAATCTCGCGATGGGGCAGCTCGACGCGGGTCGCGTCGCCCGGCGTCGTGTCACGGTCAAGGCGGAAGGTCGCACCGGTCGCCAGCGTCACCTTGCCGTCCGCAAACTTGCCGACGCGCAGCTTCGGTCCCTGAAGGTCGGCGAGGATCGTGGTCGGGCGGCCCGTGGTTTTCTCCAGCGCGCGGATCGCAGCGATCACCGGGATCTTCGATTCCTGGTCGCCATGGCTCATGTTGATGCGAAAGGCGTCGGCACCCGCGGCATGGAGCGCGGCGATCATATCCGGCGAATTGCTGGCGGGGCCGAGCGTCGCCAGAACGCGCACCTTGCGCGACCGCGGTGCCATTGCCTTCGTCATCGCCGAATTCTCCATGTCTTGTCTGTGCCGGTCCCTAACGCCAAATGCGCACTATTCAACTGTGGAGGCGTCATTGTGACAACGCTGGACAAACTTGACGACCGCATTGCCGCACAGGCGTTCCGCCGACTGGTCCGCCATCTGCGCCACCGCACCGATGCGCAGAATATCGAACTGATGGGCCTTGCCGGCTTTTGTCGCAACTGCCTGGGCGACTGGGTGAGTGAGGCGAGCGGCGGGGAACTCGACCGCGATGCCGCGCGCGAGCTGGTCTATGGCATGCCCTATGCCAGCTGGAAGGCGCAGTATCAGGGGCAGGCGACGCCCGAGCAGATCGCCCGGATGGAAGCGAGCATCGCGCGCAACAAGCAGGACGCCGAACTGGACGAAGAGCTGGAGGACAGCTTCCCCGCCAGCGACCCGCCCTCGATCACCCAGCGCGGGGGCTAGCCACTACCCCTAATTGCCGCCTAGGCTATGGCAAACAGGGAGAGTTTCATGCGCAGAATTGCCGCCGTCACCATCGCGTTGCTCGCTGCGACGCCGCTTGCTGCGCAGACTGCTGCCCCGACGAAGGTCAAGTTCATCCACGCCGGCACCTTGCTCGCCAAGCCCGGTGAGGCGCCGCGCGGCCCCAGCACGATCGTGGTGCGCGACGGCAAGGTGGCGGAAATCCGGGACGGCTTCGTCGCGCCGGAGGGCGGAGCGGAGCTGATCGACCTCAAGGACCGGTTCGTGATGCCGGGGCTGGTCGACATGCATGTGCATTTGTGGGGGATTGGCGGTGATCCGCTGCGCGACCGGCTGACCGCGCTCAACCGCGACGATGCCGATGACATGATGCATGCGGTCGCCAATGCGCGCGTGACGCTGGAGGCTGGCTTCACCACCGTGCGCGATCTCGGCGGGAGCGCGCGGGGGATGCGCGCGCTGCGTGAGGGAGTCGAGCGTGGCGATATTGCCGGGCCGACCATTATCAACGCCGGCACTTCGATCTCGGTCTCGGGCGGCCATGCCGATGGCACCAATGGCGTGGCCGAGGTCTTCGCCGACGCGATCCACAAGCATCAGATCAACACCTGTGACGGCCCTGAGGATTGCACCCGCGCGGTGCGCCAGCAGATCGCGCTCGGGGCACAGGTGATCAAATATATGTCCACCGGCGGCGTTCTCTCGAACGTATCGGGCGGTCTCGGTCGTGCGATGACCGATGCGGAGATGAAGGCGATCATCGACACCGCGCATGGCCTGGGCCGCAAGGTGGCGACGCACAGCCATGCGGCGGCGGGCACGCGGGCGGCGGTCGCTGCCGGCGTGGACACGGTCGATCACGGGTCGTTCCTCGATGACGAGACGATCGCGATGATGAAGAAAAACGGCACTTGGCTGGTCCCGACAATGATGGCCCCGGCCGCCGCGCTGGAACAGGCGCGCAAGGGGCTGCTCCCGCCCGCCGTGATCCCCAAGGCGGAGGAAGCCGCCGCCGCAGCCTTTGCCAGCCACAGCAAGGCCTATGCGGCGGGGGTAAAGGTCGCGTTCGGCACCGACAGCGGCGTGTCGCGCCACGGCGACAATGCGCAGGAATTTTCGATGATGGTGAAGGCGGGGATGACCCCGGCGATGGCGCTCAAGACGGCGACACTGAACGCGGCCGAGGCGCTGGGACGACCGAATATTGGGTCGATCGCACCGGGCAAGGATGCCGACATCATCGCGGTGGCGGGCAGCCCGCTCGACGATATCAAGCGGATGGAGCAGGTCGAGTTCGTGATGCGCCAGGGCGTGGTGCACAAGGCCGGCGGCAAGCGCCAGGCGTTTCCGGCGGAGTAGCAGCCATGATGATCCTCCCCCGCCAGGGGGAGGTGGCAGGCGCAGCCTGACGGAGGGGGCGGACGGCTGTGTCCTCACGCCCCTTGCCTCGGTGCTTCCTCCCCCTCCGTCGCCTTCGGCGCCACCTCCCCCTGGCGGGGGAGGATTATCGGGTGCCCGAACAAGCCGGGCAGCCGGGGTCCTTGGGCAGGGTCAGCGTGCGGAAGCGGAGCGCTAGCGTGTCGGCGAGCAGCAGCTTGCCCGCGCTGTCCTCCCCGAACGGATGGATCGCCCGGATCACTTCCAGCGCCGCGAGGCTGCCCATGATCCCGGTCAGCGCGCCGAGCACGCCCTGTTCGGCGCAGTTGATCCCCGCCGTTTCCGGGTCGGCGCCGACGAAGCAACGGTAGCAGGGCTTGTCCGCCTCCCACCCGCGGAACACGCCAAGCTGTCCCTCGAACCGCCCCACTGCGGCGCTGACCAGCGGGATCCGGTGGCGAAGGGCTGCGTCGGCGACGAGCAGGCGGGTTTCGAAATTGTCGGTGCCGTCGAGGATGACGTCGAAATCGGGAATCGTTGTGTGCACCGTCTTGGCGTCCAGACGGTAAAACAGCCCATAAACTTCAGGGTGCGGGTTGATGGCGTGCGCGCGCGCCTTGGCGATCGTGGTCTTGCGCCTTCCGACATCTTCTGTGCCGTAGATCGTCTGCCGCTGAAGATTGGACAGGGACACTTCATCGTCGTCGGCGATCGCGATGAGGCCAACCCCCGCCGCCGCCAGATACTGCAGCGCCGGGCTCCCAATCCCCCCAGCGCCCACCACCAGCACCCGCGCGGCCTTCAGTGCCGCCTGTCCCACCCCGCCAATCTCGGGCAGCACAATATGCCGGGCATAACGTTCGAGTTCGGCATCGGAAAACTTCATTGCCGCCAGGCGAAGGTCACGGTCGCCCGATACCAGACATTGCCCGGCGCGGCGGTGCGCTGGGTCAAATTGTTGCGCGAAAAGCCCGCGACCAGCCCTGCTGCATATTGCTCGATCGACGGACAGCCGATTGCGCGCGGGACGGTGGTGCGCACGCCATCCTCATCGACCAGCACCGCGACTTCGACCCGCACCGCCGGGCGTCCATCGACCAGCCGCCGTGCGCGGCATTTGCGCGCGCTGACCTGTCGGCGTGCCCAATCGTGCATCGCCGGGGTCATGTTTGGCGCCTCGCGATAGGGTAAAGTCGGCAGATTTTCCCAGTGGATCGCCGCTGGTTCGGGTGCATCTTGCACCCGCGCAGGATCGCCCTGCGCGCTGGCGAGCGCGAGGAGTGCGGGAATCATCACCGCCCGGTCGACCCAAAGCCGCCGCTGCCACGGTCGGTCTCATCCAGCACCGCGACCTCCTCGAACAGCGCGCGCTGCACCGGTGCGGGCACGAGCTGCGCGATCCGTTCTCCGCGCGCGATGGTAAAGGGCTGGTCGCCAAGATTGGCGAGGATCACCTTAACCTCGCCGCGATAATCCTCATCGATCGTGCCGGGGGTGTTGAGGCAGGTAATTCCGTGCTTGAGCGCCAGGCCCGAGCGCGGGCGGACCTGTACCTCGTAGCCCGGCGGAATCGCGATGGCGAAGCCCGTGGCGACCGCATGGCGCGCGCCGGGGGCGAGCACCAAATCTTCGGCCGCGACGACATCCATGCCCGCCGCACCGGCCGTGGCATAAGCAGGCAGGGGCAGGCCCTCACCATGGGGCAGGCGCATCAGGCGGATGGTGATCGGCGCGGCCATCACTTGCGTCCCGGCAACGCGGCGGCGAGGCGACGCGCCGCCTCGATCACCTGGGGATCGTCGAGCACCGGGTCGCTACGCCCCGGAATGATCCGGAAATCGGTGGCGATGCCGCGCAGGCTCAGCGCTTCGGCATAGCTGCGCGAAAAGCGCGCCGGCACATCCGCGTCCGCCCCGCCGACCAGGATCGCTGCGCGCAGTCCCGGCTGGATGCCGCCGGCGGTCTGCAATGGATCGAGGCTGACCAGCTTCTCGCGCCAGTGCGACACATCGGGCTCGCGCTTGGCGCGATAGGCACGCCATTCGGGCAGCGCGCAGGGGCAGGACACCAGCACCACCCCGTCGATCAGCCCTGGACGCAGCCCGGCAAGGTTGGCCGCGACCACCGCGCCGCCGGCCTCTCCGATCAGGACCAGGCGCGCCCGGCGATAGCGCTGGCGCAGCGCAGCGATGGCGTCGCCGACGGCGGCGATTCGCTCTGCGCTGAAATCATCCGACGGGTTTGCTCCGCGCGTGCCCGGGGATTCACCCCCCGCGCCATCGGCATAGCCGGGGCGGAGCAGGCGGACGACACCGCTGCCCGGTTCCGCCGCTGCCAGCGCCTTGGCAAAATCGCTCGTGTCGATCTTGGAACGGCGCCCATTGCCATGAATGACGACATACAGCGTCGGCGCGGTGCGGGGCGCGGCGCCATAGCCTTGCGTGAATAGCCGGGGCGCGGTGGGCGCCGCGGGACGCTCCCCGGCCGCGCACCCGGCGATCAACAGCGGGAGCAGGAATAGCGGGAGCTTAAAGCGCATCGGCGATCCGTTCGGCGAGGCGGCGGGCGACATCGGCCTTGGCCAGCCGCTCCCAGCTTTCGACGCCCGATTCCGTAACCAGATGAACAAGATTGGATTCGCCCCCCATCACATCGCCCGACACATCATTGGCGACAATCCAGTCTGCACCCTTGCGCGCGCGTTTAGCGACCGCATGTTCGACCACCCGTTCGGTTTCGGCGGCGAAACCGATGAGCAGGGGCGGGCGACGGTCGCTCGTGGCAAGCGTTGCGAGAATATCGGGGTTTTCGACCAGCGTCAGCGCAGGCGCGGTGCTGTCGCCCTTCTTGATCTTCTGCCCCGCCGCATCGCCCGCACGCCAGTCGGCGACGGCAGCGACCATCACAGCAGCATCGGCGGGCAGGGCGGCATCGACGGCGGCTGCCATCTCGCGCGCGGTCTCGACATTGATCCGCTCCACGCCCGCAGGCGTCGGCAGCGCAACCGGCCCGGCGACGAGGGTCACCCGCGCGCCCAGTGCAGCGAGAGCGCCGGCAATCGCGAAACCCTGTTTCCCGGACGAGCGATTGGCGATGTAGCGCACCGGATCGATCGGCTCATGCGTCGGTCCGGCGGTGACCAGGATATGCTTGCCCTTCAGCCGACCCGAGGACGGCGCGAGCGCGTCCTCGATCGCGCGGAGGATGGCCTCTGGCTCGGGCAGGCGGCCGGGGCCGAACTCGCCGCACGCCATCGGCCCTTCATCCGGCTCCAGCACGGTGACGCCATCGCCGCGCAACGTGGCGACGTTGCGCTGCGTCGCCGCGTGCTGCCACATCCGCACATTCATCGCAGGCGCGGCCAGCACCGGTTTGTCGGTGGCGAGCAGCAGGGTGGTGGCGAGGTCATCGGCAATGCCCGCCGCCATCTTCGCCATCAGGTCCGCCGTGGCGGGCGCGACGACGACCAGATCGGCGGCGCGGCTGAGCTGGATGTGCCCCATCTCGGCCTCGTCCTTCAGGTCCCACAGGGTCGTATAGACCTGATTCTCGGACAGTGCGGCGAGCGTCATCGGCGTCACGAAATGCTGCCCGCCCGCGGTCACGACGCAGGTGACCGAATGCCCCGCCTTGCGGATCAGCCGGACCAGTTCGCACGCCTTGTACGCCGCGATGCCGCCACCGACGATGAGGAGAATGCGCTTCATTGCTCAATCCTCTGCACCCTGACCCGCCGCCTGTCGAGGGCACGGACCCATAGATCGCGCAGGGCGTCCGGCGCAAAGGCCAGCCCGACCAGAAAAGCCGGAGCGATGATCAGCCCCCAGTAAAATGTGTCGAGCCGCGCAAACAGGCTGATCACCAGCGCATAGCCGCAAAAGGTCGTCAGCGCGCGCAGTGCCAGCGGGTCGCGCCAGCTTGCCCAGCCGACCAGCGCCAGCGCCACCAGGATCGCGCCGAGCGCCGGCGGCAGCAGCTGCACGCCCGTCGCCAGCGTCATCGCGCGCACGAACAGCCCGAACCCGTTCATCCCCGCCCAGCCCGGCGACATCGCGTCGAGCGGTCCGGTCACGCCCTGCACGGCCACGGCATGCGCGGCGAGCGCGATGGCGAACAGCCCCAGCGCTGCGGCCCATCCCGCCGCCTCGCGCCGGTGCCCTTCAGCAAAGGCCAGCACCGCCATCACCACGACATAGAGCGCCGCTGTTTCGCGGATCAGCATCGCCAGCGCGCCGATCGCCGCCGCCTCGACCCAGCGGCCGGGACGGCGCAGCGCCAGGCTGAGCGCGACGAGCAGCCCGGCCCAGATCTCATGGAACGCCACCAGCCCGCTCTGGACGAAGGCGAGCATGCCCGCAGCCAGCAGCACCAGTGCCACCACCCGCGCGGGCCAGCGCGGTAGCGCCTGCGCAATGCGGCGATACCAGCACCAGGCGGTTGCCGCGGCGAGCGCATAGAGGAATGCGATCACCGCCAGCGCGGGTAATGCCCCCTGCACAACGGCCAGTCCCGGCATACGGAAGGTGAGGAACGGTCGCAGCGGATAGCTGCCCGCGCGCAACGCATCGGCGGCGGCGCGGTAGTAATTCTCGCCATGCGCCACTGCCGCGACAATGCCCTCATAAAGCGCGATGTCGCCCTGCCGATCCGCCCCCGCACCGGTCGCGCCTGGCGCTGGCAGGGGCACGAACAGCACGGTCAGCGCGCCAAGGATCAGCAACGCCACGCCCGCCAGCACCCAGCGGGCGCGGTTCACGGGCAGCGCGGCGAAGCGGCTAGGGGCGGAGAGCCAGAGGGGCGCGCGGGACATGCGGTCTCCCTAGCGGGCCGGGTGGCGGTTGTCAGGCAAGCAGCAGCGTCGCCGCCACGCCCGCGCTCGCCGCGAGCAGCGCGACGACGACGTAGCGCCAGCCGCCACCCAC
>VYKW01000157.1_pt1 | contig 30436 bp, 37 predicted proteins | sample 5114451 | NCBI WGS metagenome assembly VYKW01 (sample SAMN12291784, study PRJNA351875) | freshwater metagenome | isolation source: freshwater lake | place: USA: Michigan, Gull Lake | collected 2013-08-08
CATAAAGGGTGTCTTTTTCCTTTATCTTTCCGAAAGTCCTTGACTTGTTTCAGTTTTTCTATTAAGCTCAACATATATTTAAAAAGTTGGCGGTCACTTTTCATTTTACCTGACAGTGATCGCTTTTACTTTTGATATTCTGATGGGAGAATGAATCAGCCCTAGGGTTGGGGGGGTCTTGCCTCTTGCAAGAGTGCCTCGTCTCAACAAGCAATTCAAATTACGAACAGCTTAACTCAAGCAAGTTGATTATATTATGGAGATTTTTAATCTGCTTAACCCGAACTCAGGTTAATTTATTAGTTGGCGCATTATTTTGAATAAAATGTTCTCCAGCTTATTGAAAAGCCATCAGTTACGACAACGCTTGTAAATATAGTCATTTCAGATAAGTCTGATACAATCTAGACCGATAAAAACCCTAGGAACTCTGGCATTGATCTTCTCAATCTTATCTTAGACGCAGGATACTTTGATTAACAGCCTCTGGAGAAAATTTCCATTAATTTTGCCCAATTTTTTGACGAATTTCCTCAATCATTTCAGTCATAGCCGCCTTTAATTTGAGCGTAAATATCCGTGGCTGTCATTTCACCAAATAACTGATCTTTAATTTCTAAATAATTTAGAGGTCGGGATGCTGTTTCTCTTAGAAAGAAAGCCGCTTTAGCCATTCCAAATCTCTCTACGAGAGCTTTAACTCCCTCTTTTCTAATTTCATCAATCTCAGGAATTGTCAAATCTGTTTGAACTTTCATAGCAATTTTTCTCAATTCAAGCGTTGAAAATAATGGCGACAAACTCCCCATTTGATAGTCTAGTTATTTCATTCTCTAAAGTCAATAACATCAATAACATCAATACTTTTTAAGCGATGTATTATTCTATAATAAACTTTTAGATGGTTGACAATAAATACTTCAATTCTTGCGGGAGTGCCTGTTTTAAAATCTTCTCTCTGGAGTGATAAATCATGCAACAGATTGCGGATTTTGTGATAAGTTTCAGGGTCATCTTGTTTTAAATTGCTCAAAAAGTCTCTAGTACTTAAGGACAACCAGATATCATACGCCATCTTACGTTAAAATCGATATTTGATAATTTTCCCTTGCGCTTGTTCTGCTAATGCTTGCTCTAGTGCCTGCTGTTCAGAAAGAGGGATATCTCCAAAGCGAATGACCGATGTTTCCTGACAAATGAGATAATCTGGATTAAGCTGCCTTAACAGATCCTCAGCTGCAGATGCGATCGCTTGTTTAATCTCTTCATCTGAAGCAGGTTGAGTCGTCTGGAAAAGATCAGATTGCATAAAAAGTCTCAGCCAATCAAAACGCTATGGTTGCATTTATTTTAACACCAAAAAAGCGGTCGCCCTCTATCAATAGAGCGCAATCGCTGCCAATAATCCTCGCCAAAATCAGCTACCTGGATTGCACCAAAGATATGAATCTTCAATGTGTGATACGAGGCATTAGAGAGGAGTGAGAGAAGATGTTGTCATGTCAGCTAAAATGGAAACGTAAAGTTAAACGAAATCAAACCTATGAAACTTCGACAACCCCGATACAGCAAAGAAGAATTTGCTAGACGTGGCAACGACCTCTATGAATCTCAGATTCGTTCTCAAGTCGAGGAAGGCAATCATGGTAAAATTGTCGCTATCGACATTGAAACTGGAGCCTTTGAAGTGGCTGATGACATCGTAACCGCATCAGAGCATCTCCTGGCCAAATATCCCGATGCTCAGACTTGGTTTATCCGAATTGGGCATCGGGCAGTCTATCATTTTGGCGCACGGAGTTTGAGAGAAACTCTATGATGTATGGCTCGGTAAATCAGAGTTGTGAGGCAATCCTTCCAGTTGTCGTGAAAAACGATACTAGAACGCAACTCGTAGATGCAGTAATTGATACAGGTTTTTCAGGATTTTTGACCTTGCCTTCTAGTATTATTGCGGTTCTAGATTTAACCTGGAAGGGGCGTGATATCGCAACCTTGGGAGATGGCAGTTATTGTATTTTCGACGTTTATATTGCGAGGGTAATTTGGGACGGCCAGTATCGCACAATCGACATCAATAAATCCGAAACAGTGCCTTTAATTGGGATGGGATTTTTGCGAGGCTATGATTTGCGAATTCAGGCGATTGAAGGCGGCTCCGTTACTATTGAACTATTGCCAATTCCCCACTAGAACCATAACCCAACCTTGTATAACGTTTCCAAATGAATTGTAAAAAGGAAGTTGACGGCGATAATCTCTATTTCGGTTAGTTCTCCAATCAACTCAAAGCCATTACCCAGATCGTCATTCTAAGAAAGATTAATAAAAATGTGGAATGCCCCCAAAAAAGCGATCGCACTCTATAAATATAGCGAAATCGCCCCTAATTTAAGACTTCAATTGTTGCTCGATTTGCCAGTTTTCTATTAAACACTAACTAGCAAAGTCAAATACTGGCGTTTCAATTACCCGTTTTGGTCGCTTATTTTCCCAGATAATTTCCTGCAAGCGTTCGACAGTTTCTGGTGCAAAAAAACGCTCTCCCGTTTCTACACAGACTCTAGCGGGGACATTTTCTATAATAAAAAAATTGCCATTGATTTCAAGGGTATAGGTAACTTCTTGTTCAATTAAGATTTCTTGTCTAGAATTAGTTGACATCTGGTGTTCTCCTTGATTTAAAATCAATCCATAAATTTGGATCGGGTTCATATAGGGTAATAATTTTGAGCAAAGGGCGAGAGGGATAGCTACAATGAATGTGTAAGGCTCTATTAATTAGAGTAAATCCCAACAGTAAACAGCTTGCACCATACTTATCAGCCGGATAATCTTCAATAATTTCGCTTTGTTCCATCGCCTCCCGTAATTCTTGAACACTGATCTGACGCAGGATACTTTGATTGACAGCGTGTTGAGAAAATTCAAATTGGTTTTGTCTAACTTTTTGACGAATTTCCTCAATCATTGCTGTCATAGCCGCCTTTAATTTGAGCGTAAATATCCGTTGCTGTCATTTCGCCAAATAACTGATCTTTAATTTCTAAATAATTTAGAGGTTGGGATGCTGTTTCTCTTAGAAAGAAAGCCGCTTTAGCAATTCCCAATCTTTTTACGAGAGCTTTAACTCCCTCTTTTCTAATTTCCTCAATCTCAGGAATCGTTAAATCTGTTGGAACTTTCATAGTAATTTTTCTCAATTCAAGCGTTGAAAATAATGGCGACAAACTCCACAGGAGTTTTAACAGCAAGACTACCGCTGTATCTTTTAATCATTCGATCGTCGCAGGTAATGAAGTAGTCTGCTTCTATTGCTTCGGCACAAGCAATATGCAAAGCATCTACTCCTTTAATCTTAGCAGCGGTTTCGATTTGCTGTGACCTGGCTAAGATCTCTTCCGTAATCAGTTGAAAGTGCCTAGCTTGTTGCAGGACTAGCTCGACAAAAGTGCGGCGATCACCCTCTATCAATAGAGCGTGATCGCATCTAATTCGAGACTATAGCTTTATTCGCCATTCGCTTCGCTTTCTTATAAATACTCAATCCCGCCCTGCATTTTGTCAGGACTCAGCCTTTAGGTTAGCCTGTACTGTAGAAGCAAGAGTTTTGTTATCTCGCATTACTCTGATCAACAATCTTAAGGCTTCGTTAACCGCATCAGCAGTGGGAAACATTTCTGCGACATCAGGCTCCAAGCGCACAGTGACTCCACCAAAGCTTTTTCTTCCAGAGCCTAACTTTCTAACTCGGAGGTGCTTCAAGTCATACTCTGTCCGTAAATCATCTTCCATTTCTGGCTCATCCCTCTTCATAAGCTTCTCGTTCGTTTTGCGTCACTTCCCTTGCACTGATGAGTCGAATTACATCTCCTCTTTCAGTATAGGATACAATTAACAATCGCCCTCGATCTGACTCGCCAACAATCAGATATCGTTCCTCGCTCTCAGAATGCTCTGGATCATAGAAGTCAACATAGAGAGGATCATCAAAAACAGTTTTTGCTTCCTCAAAGGAAACTCCGTGCTTGGATAAATTCTTTACTGCCTTGTTTTTATTCCACTCAAACTGCATGAAAATATTGTATCAGCAATTTTTTGTTATCATCACAAGTACGGGAGAACCAATTTTGCTTCATTCATCCACACTCCTATCATTTTGACACAAAAAGCGATCGCCCTCTATCAATAGAGCGCGATCGCTGCTAATTTAAGGCTAGATTTACCAGTTTTTTATTTTAATTTGCGCTTCAAGGCTGAACCAGCACCTAAAACACCGATGGCGAGTAAACCTAAGACTGAAGCAGGTTCGGGAACGGCAGCAGGGTTCGGCGGTGGCGGTTCATCAATGAAGAAGTTGTCCATACCAAAGCAGCCAATGAAATTTTCGGCCGTGAACCAGAACGCTTTTATGCCATCAAATTGGGGACCTAGAAAGATCTGCGTTGCGGGGAAACCCCAGTCCTCCGTGGGCAACAACTGCGAGTAGCTTTCATTGATTCCGTCAATCGACGCGTGGATAAAAGCCCGCTCGTTCCCCGATGCTGGTCCGCCGCCAGTATCAGTGTTGGAGGTCAGCACAAAGTAGTTGAGGTCAAACGCGCTGCCGTCGAGCTTGGTGACCTTTATTTGGGTCAAATCACCGAAGTTTCCTGTACCCCAGTGTCCGTGGATCACGTCATTGCCAGCCCCGTAGTAGTCACCGATGTTAGCGGAAAAGGCATCGGCACTACCTGTGTTGCCTATGAAGTCCAGCTTGAACCCGCCTTCCTCGTAATAGTCCACGTCATTCCAGACCACGCTGTTGTTTGTGGTCTGGTTTGGTCCGGACATTCGGACAACGTTGCCACCGGTAAAATTGATCTGGACTGCGCTGGCTGGGATACTGAACCCAAGGAGTGCTAACAGGTTGAGGGAAAATGTGAGCTTTAGTTTCAATGCAATCGAAGTTTTCATACTCAGAAAGTTTCCTCAAAACAAATAAATAAACAAATGTTCTGACTGCCCTTTAAAGGAGAAAATCTCGAATTAAGCGACATTGGCAACGGAGAAAGATGGGTTTTTTCAAAATTGTCAATCACTAAATTTTAAGCTAGTTCCTCAATGACAATACAGAGCCACAACGAAATCATACCCCCCCCCCGATTTTGTCAAGCCTAAACCAACAGAAATTAACAAAAATTTACAATTGTTATTGCCCTTGAGAGTAGGGTAGTAAAAAATAAAAAATCTTTGGTTCTTCGTTACCTGTTATGGTTCGATAGGGTGGCATAAATCGACTAAATTCTTATCTGGCAAGAGACTTAATTGATTAGTTCGTTATAGATCGAAAACAATTGACAAATATCGCAGCAATGTCTTTCTCTATAAGGGTTTCATCTCTTATAATCCCGTCCCTTGCATAACACAAACCGAAGAACCAAATCTTTTAACGGGTTGGTCTTGGATTTTAGAATCTCTATGTCTGTCGGGAATTGAGAAATTTAGTATGTAGCTATACACGATTAATTACACAATCTAACTACTAATCTTGTTAGCGCGTAACAACTCTCGACGCACCTCATAATCAGCAATTTCTGGAAGAATAACCCTAATACCTGCTTTAATTAGCGTTTGTAGCCAACAATTACAAGCTAGACTTTCAGGCGCTCGCTTAGGATTAGTAATTAGGGTCTGCTGAAAAAGTTTTTCGGTGGGGGTTGGGGGTTGGGGTGTAGGGTTTTACCACCTGAATTTTCCCCCTGATCACTCCCAGTCCGGTACTTTTTGATTGACAAAAAGTCTAAAAGTCTTACCCAACAAGGTTTTTATATTTATTCAGCAAACCCTAATTAAACCGATAATTCCCGTATCTAATAAAACTACTCTATTCACCAAGTTACTCCCTTTAATTCAGCCGGAAATAAAGGACGCTCAGATAAGCGATCTTGGTCAAGTGCTTCGATTAAATATTCACCTGTTTCTTGTTGTTCTTGTTCATCTTCTTCATCAATCCAAGACTGAAGTAAATTAACCAGTTTAGTCTGTTTTTCTTGTTCTAAAATAGTATCTTTAAGTAGCTTGAGGACGTAAGCTTCTAGAGAAAGACCTTTCTCCGTCGCTTTTTGGCTGAGATATTGTTCGATTTCTGATGTTAAATTAAGAGTTAGTGCCATGGGCTTGATACCAAATCCTGTTTAAAAGGTATAGGAGAGTGGGAAGTGGGAAGAGGGGAGGGGAGTGAGGGACGCGAATAAAAAAAAATGGTATGATGCAGTTAAATCGTTCTTGTACAATAATACCAAAGCTCTTGTGAGTCGCGCATGGCTACTTATCGTCGGTCAGCATTAACGGTAAAGTTTTTTGCCCGCCACCAAGGATAATGATCTTACTATTGGGAGATTGCCCTAACTTTTCCGTTGCTTCAATGGTTTTCAGTTGAATGATTTTATCCGTTAAACCTTCCGATAAAATCTTCTGAGCATTGGCGGTTCCCCTCGCTTCAATTATTTTCCGTTCCGCTTCTTTTTTGGCTTTTTGGATTTCTAAATCAATTTTTTGGCTTTCCTGTTCCGTGGCTACTTTCGCTTGAATAGCGGCTTGAATATTATCGGGCAAAATAATATTGCGGAGTAAAGCTTCTTCGACAATAAAACCGAGGGGCTGGAGTTGAGTGGCCATACTTTCACCAAGATTTTGGGCAATAATAGCCCTTTTTTCTCCATAAATATCGGTTAGGGGATAATTCGCTGTAATCTGACGAATCAACGAGCGAAAACGGGAAGTAATAATTTCTTTTTGTTGCTCAGGACTGCCAATTTTTTGGAAAACCTCTCCTGCTTTAGTGGGATCAAGACGGTATTGTAAACTCACGTCCATTTTAAAACCTAGCCCTTCCTTAGAGGTGGTATCAACGGTTTCTTTGATGTCCTGTAAACGGGTGGAATAGGTAATGATATCGGTAAAGGGATTGATAAAATAAATGCCAGGGGATAGGGTTTTTTGACCCACTTGACCCAGGCTTTCCATTACACCCACTTCCCCCGCCGGAATGACCACCGCAAAACGGCCTATTATCTGAAATAAAAAGACAGCACTACTTAACAGTCCAATCAGCAGACTCAAGGGCCGAATGAGGGGATTGGCGTTTTCCTTGAACTTAACAGTAAAAAACAGGCTCCAACTGACCAGAGCGGCGATCGCCGAAAGTATCCAAGACATAATCAGACCTAAGAAATAACTACTGATCTGATGATAACGGTGCGCCTTTAAGAACCGTTTAAGAAATTGCCAGCCCGCTATGTCCTCTCTCTTTGATTAGTTTGCCAACTTCTGGTCTGTGGAGACTGTGGCCACTACGGGTCAATAGCGAAGATCGCATTCGCCAACTCATTGATCCCAAGACCTGGCAAGCCTTATAAGTAAGTGGTTATAATTAAATTGAAGAGCCGATTTTGTCTAATCTCTCAATAACAGATATTCACGAATCTCAAAAAAGTTATCCCAAGGAATATAGGGTTGATTTTCCGCTTGCAGATAATCGATTAAACGATCCCTAGCAAAAACTAGATCGGCCCTTCTAGCCATGGTAATATCGGTAACGGAATCACCGATCGCAATAGTTTCTACTCCTGAATATTTGGCCATAATCAAGGCTTTAGCCACTAATTCCGTCTCATTTTCCCAATCGGAGTGAACTTGCAGATATTCCCCTTGAGTATGAAGATTTACCCCATAAATTGCCGTTACCTTATCTAATAGTCCCTCCCGTTTTAAGACCGTTTCAATCATGCCTTGGATACCACCGGAGATAATAATAAAAGGGATGGCTCGCTCCTGTAAAAAAGCGAGGAATTCTGCTAATCCGGGGCGAATTGGCTTGCTTTCGGCATAGGCGAGAATATCGGCGTACTTTTGGCTCGGTATCGACTCTAACAGTTGACGGACACCCCGGCGCAGACTGAGAGTACGGGCGTACATTTGGGGCATAATCTGAGCCGATAAATCGGGGGCGAATTCTTTGAGCATACCCGCAAAAGTTTCCACGGCGGTGATAGTGCCATCAAAGTCACAGAAAACAATTTTACTCATGGGGTGACAAAATATCTGAAATTGGATATAATCGAAGGTTATGATTAATTTTACAGAGATTATCTGATTCTAGAGCTTCAACCCCCATGAAATCCTATCTCGCCGCCGCTATTCAAATGACCAGTCAGCCGGATTTAGAGAAAAATCTCGCTGCCGCTGAAGAGTTGATCGAACTTGCCGTGGGTAAAGGGGCGGAATTAATCGGTTTACCAGAAAATTTCGCCTTTATGGGGGCAGAAACCGATAAAATCGCCCAGTCCGAGACTATTGCCCTCAAAGCCGATAAATTCCTCCGCACCATGGCCCAACGGTTTCAAGTGACCATTTTAGGGGGTGGTTTTCCCGTGCCAGTGACGGGTATTGCCGATAAAGCTTATAATACGGCTATTTTAGTCGATGGCAACGGTGCGGAATTAGCCCGTTATCAAAAAGTCCATCTCTTTGATGTCAATGTCCCGGATGGTAACACCTATCAGGAATCGAGTACAGTCATGGCAGGGATCGATTTACCGCCAATTTATGGCTCCGATAGCTTGGGAAAAATTGGCCTCTCGATTTGCTATGATGTGCGTTTTCCCGAACTCTATCGCTATTTATCGCGGCAAGGAGCCGATGTTTTATTTGTACCCGCAGCCTTTACGGCTTTTACCGGCAAAGATCATTGGAAAGTTTTGTTACAAGCGCGAGCGATCGAGAATACTTGTTATATAATAGCTCCCGCTCAAACGGGCAATAATTACGAGCGCCGTTACACCCACGGTCACGCTATGATTATCGATCCTTGGGGTGTGGTTTTAGCCGATGCGGGGGAAGAAGCGGGAGTGGCAATTGCCGAAATTAATCCCCAACGTCTGCAACAAGTGCGACGACAAATGCCTTCCCTCCAGCATCGTGTTTTTGTTTAAAATTCGATCGAAAAATTAGTTCCCAGCGACGGGTATCAATAGGGAACAGAGCCTCACTTCTCTGTTCTCCAACCACTTATAATAACTTTTTAGCAAAATCGATCGCCTCCTGAAAAACTGTAACTTTGCCTTCAATTTGGGCAATTTGTACCTCGGTTAATAACTTACCAATAATCGGACTAGGTTTCAGGTGTAAATGGTTGATTAAATCATCGCCCCTTAATAAAGGTCGGGGATGGGCGATAATATTATGGGGATCGAGATAGGAAGTAAACAGAGAAGCGACGATATTTTTGTTAATCCCCATCGATAAAGCAAAAAGAGCAAAGACAGGAAATACTTTTCCCGTATTTAGATAAATAAAATACTGTTCCCGCAGACTTAAATTATCTGCCTCCTTGAGGGGGGGTAAAGACTTAATTACCGTGATTACCGTGCGAATTTCCCCACGGGAATACTTGAGATCGATTAACTCTTTTTCCGCTTCTGCTAAAATATCCGATACCAATAGGGCCAATTTTGTCAACTGCAACTGAGAAGGGGAAAAGATAAATTTTTCTGGTAACAAAGATTCTAAAAATCCCGCTGCCGCTTCCACCCCCATAACTCGTCCCATTTTTGCGGGGGTAATCCGACGCAACCAGAGAGATAATAAGCCATCTTCCCAGGCACTTTTTAGCCATTTATTGCCACGGGAATTGAGCAAAAGGTAGTTTAGCTCGGATTGTACCCTTTCGGCGGCTACAAGGCGCAATAAAGGGGCAAGAGAACGAATAGTTACACGGGTATGGGGTTCGATCTCAAAGTCTAATTGAGCCGCTTGTCGATAGGCCCTTAATAATCTTAGGGGATCATTTTGGAGATTTTCCCGGGAAATCATCCGCAGAGATTGGCAGCCTAAATCTTTTAATCCCCCTAAAGGATCGAAAATTTCTTGGGTTTGGAGATTATAAGCGAGAGCATTAACGGTGAAATCCCGTCTTTTTAGGTCTATTTCTAGAGATTCTCCCTCCTGTTGTGCGAAATCAAGCGTACCCTGCGGAAAAACGACGCGAGCAATTTGACGAACGGCATCCAAAACCACAAAACCGGCCTTATACTGATGGGCAATAGTTTGAGCAATTTCGATCGCTTTTTCGGGAACCACAAAATCTAGGTCAATATAGTCTTTCTGACGGTTTAATAAAGCGTCTCGCACAGCACCACCGACTAAATAAGCATTTTCTGGCAATTCTTCCTGATTAATCGCAAAAACTTCTTTAACTAAACTATTTAGGTTTTTTTGACAAGACATCGACAAGAGCAGTTTACAAAAATATAATTTTGACCGGCCCCATTTGGGGAGAGACTGAGCTAGATTAACGGAAAAGACTTATAGAGTTAAACTTATGTGTATTTGTATTAACTGCTATTTTGTTGATCGCTGTCTCACCTATCATGCCGTAGAAACACAACATCAGGAACGTCATCTCACCGAGACACCGGACTTTGAAGCGAAGAACCCTTCTATTAACGTTAACATTCGCACCAAGGAAGATTATATCGAAATGGAGTGGGATGTGGTGGGTTGTGACAGCTTTTTACGGGAAACTGGTAAATGGTCTAGTTTGCGTCCGGGTGAACCAATTCCCACCTAAAATACCTGAACTTCCCCCATACATATCTACTACAAGAGCCAAAAACCCTTATCCAGCAATAGATAGACCCGTTAACTTTTCTTGCTGTACCCGTGGAATGGTGGTCATGTATATAGAAAAAGTTCCTAACCGTTGTGTCTGGAGTGGTTTTTATCAATGAGCATTGCTTAAAAGCAAACAATTCATAACTTAAGTAGGTAGGCGTTAAAAGTTATCAGATCCCCCCGCCTATCGGCACCCCCCTTATCAAGGGGGGCAGGGGGGATCGAACCTAAAATCCATTTTTAATTTAATTATAACCAGCTACTTAAGAGCGAGGTATTTATGGGTAAAGAAGAAGAACTACTTGAACAATGGCGAGAACTGACACCGGAAAAGCAACAAAAAGTTTTACAATTTGTTCAAATACTTAAGTCTAAGTCAGAAACAACAGCACCACAATCTAATTTTATTCCCCAAACACCATTAAGCAAAAAGTTATGGGAAATCCGACATCGGGCAATCGCAGCTGGATTGCAACTGCTCAATGAAGACGAGATAGAACAAGAAATTGCTGCACGTCGAGGGGGATGCAGTGAGTCATAAGAAAGCCTACATAGACTCTGGCGTACTCATTACTGCTTTCCAAGGCATCCAATCAGCCAGTATCAAAGCCTATCAAATTCTCAACGATGAAAATCGGCAGTTTGCCTCAAGTCGATTTGTTCAGTTAGAAGTATTACCTAAAGCAACTTTTAACAAGCAACAAGAAGAAATAGAATTTTACGAAACATTTTTTCTGGCTGTTAATTACTGGGCAACTGACTTAGAAAAAATTATACAGAATGCTCATGAAATTGCTGGCACTTACGGTTTAGCGGCGATGGATGCACTTCATGTTGCTGCTGCGCTGCAAATTCAAGCTGATGAACTAATCACCACCGAAAAGCCAACCAAACCAATGCCCCGAGTCAGGGAAATTCAGATTGTTTCAATCTAGTGTGACCGCTGAAGGGGTGACAACGAGTTGCTTGTCATACTAAATCCAGTTATTAAAAACTGATTATGTATTCCCCCTTTTGCATGAGTGCATGAGTAGAAAACGGGTTTCTCGGAGAAACCCGTTTTCTGTGCGTTACTCAGTCTCAACTTAGTTGGGGTTTAACAACCTTTCTAGATTTTGTTCACAGTTCTCTTTATGTGAGAGAATATTTAATTGTTTAGAAAGATGTAAGGCTTTTTGCCAGTGATTAATAGCTGATTTAAGATCATGGGTTTTTTCTTCAAATTCAGCCAAAACAATTAAAGTCTCTAGCTCTATATATCGTTCTCCAATATCGAGGGCAATATCTAAAGCTTGCTTAAGATATTGATAGGCTAGATCATCCTTTCGAGTGATACTATAAATTTCTCCTAGTCCAGCGCAAGCATGGGCAACACCTGCTACATCTGAAATGCCTAAAGCTCTTTTCTTTTGTTGCTTAAAGTATTTTTCAGACTCCTCAAAATTTGCTTGTTGCCCATAAATTGAGGCTAAATTTCCCAAGGACAAAATAATTCCTGCTTCATCGGTTATTTGATCAGATAAATTAAGACTTCTTTGAGTATAATATATAGCTTGATTCAAATCATTGATTCGCCGGTATGCTTCTCCTAAATTTCGTAAAGCCATTGCTTGATAAATAAGGTTTTTTATTTTTTCTGCCCATTTTAAGTATTTGTCTAAGCAAGCAATAGTCTGGTCAATTTTTCCCTGATAACCATAACAATTACCCAGATTTAAATAAGCAACATTAATAATCTCAAATTTTTCGTCACAATCGGGAAGAATCTCGGCTAGATTTAAAACTTCATTCAGTCCTATTTCAGCGTTTAAATATTCACCTTTTATTCCATCAATTGTGGCTATATTTACTTTTCCTCTTGCCTTCCAAAGAGTATTGTTTAATTGCTCGGCTAAAGATAACATTTTATCCGCATAATTTTTTGCTTGGTCTAATTGTCCTAATTCTCGATACATATAACCGAGTTCACTTAAACAGAGAAAATCAGTTTCAGCGTCAAAATTTCCTAATAATCCCTTACACAGTTTTATGGCATTTTCGTAGTGCCCCCAGATGCGTAATTGCTTGTGCAAGGGGAAAGAAGTTGGATCATGAATTTCTAAAGGTAAAGAAAACAAAGATTTAGCCTCTTTATACCAACCTAATTGACATAGACAGAGAAATGCTTCCACATAACGACTTGCCCGTTCTTGAATAGAGAGCTTCTGTCCCATTTTATCATTAATATGGCGTTCATAACCAATTAAATGCCAGATAAATGCGCCAAAATGTGCTTTTTCAAAATGACTTCCTGTCGCCGCTAAAATTTCCCCTTTTTGTTTAACTTGAGCGAGTTCTCCAAAAACAGTAAAATCAATACTTTTGAAATGTTCTTTAACTCTTAATTGAGGAGATTTAAAATCATTCATGATTTGGCTTTCCTTCTTTTCTTTGGGTAGATACTAGATGCTTGAAAGCAACATTGCGAATTAAACTATGCTGTTTGATATGTGGTTCATATCCCGGTTGTTTTTGAGTTTCTACTAAATAACGGTTAAACAAGGTAAAAAGAGCTAGGTCTAAATCTTGTTCCTCGTATTCTGAAAAGAATTGAAGATTTTCAAACCACGCATTTTTAAGTTCAAAAGATGAATAAGTGGAACCATAGATAAGCAATAAATAAGCAGTTTTAAAAGTGTTTTTAAGTCGCTCTATTGTTCTCTCGATTTCCTCCTCTAACAGTTGTTTTCGTAAGTTTTTGGTCATTAAGTTAACTTTGTAATAATCATCAGCATCGGCTTTTTGAGCTTCATCAATCATTTCTCTTAATCGTCGAAATCGGGATTTATTTTCCTCATAATAAGTGCCGATATCTCCATTCAGTCTTTCAATAATATCACCGGAAATTAAGCGGAGAGCAAGAGGGTGTCCTTCATAAAGTTTTCCGATCTCTTTGAGGTAAGCAAGGTTACGTCCATGAAGAATTAATTCGACTTCTGCTTGTTGAAATAAACGGTCAAATAACTGTAAACTTTCCTGATCTTCTAATCCCATTAATGGCTGAATATGCCAATATTGATCTTGACTAAAAGTTTCAAAATCTTCAGGCTTATCCTGCGAAGTTATCACAATTCGAGTCTGACAATCTTCGGCTTCTAATATCTTTTGAAAAAACCCTCGCCAGAGGGAGTCCTTAAAGCGATTACTGCCATCTTGTTTTTCTCCTTGTAAAAGATTTTCCATTGAATCAAACCAAATCAATCGACGATTATTGCTCAGATGATTAACCAGTTGAGTTAATAATTGTTCTGGGTTTTTTGCTTGTCTTGCCGTAACAGGTTCATCGCCACGATTGAGTAAATCAATAGCTGTGCTGATAAAGTTTTGTGCTTCTGATTGCGACTGTTGATGCTCCGGTTGATTAAACCCATCAAAATCAATAGGCAGTTCAGGAGGAAAACCTTCTTGACACAAAGCTAAGGCCAATTTGTAGGTGAGGGCAGTTTTCCCAATACCTGTTATTCCTGTAATCACCACAATGCGACAATCGCCTCTTAGTTTTTCAAGTAAATCACTTTGAAGAGACTCTCGCCCCACCCAAATAGGCTCGATGTTTTGAGTCAGTTTTTGCAAAAGATTATCTAGGTCGGCGACTTTTGAAGGGTCGATATTCAAAGCTCGACAAAAGGCGAAAAAACCTTGTGATTGAATGGTTTTATCCCTTAAAAATCGATCTAAAGTCTCTGGGGTGCAATTCAAAGCGTAGCTTCGGAGATTGAACAATTCCTCCCAATTCCTATCAGGTTCGGCAAATTGACTAGCTTCTGTGCATAAATGCTCTCTAGTCCAGCCTTCTTTTTGTTTTTGCGCCCATCGGGTTTTGACTTGCTCAAGTCCCGCTACGGAGAGTTTTAACTTCATTGCTCTCTATTCAATCTACATAAGTTTATTTCTCTATTATTGATCAATAATCCCCCGGAATTCTCATTTTTTGAAAAAACTTTCTCTCAATCTGACTAAGTACATATCAGCTATTTGCTCAATTATAGGTATAGGAAGCAATTCAAGCTTTCTAATTCTTTCTAATTCCAGCTTCTTTAACTTTTTGCGCCCAAAAATCATCGTTTTGCTTGCCTCTCCGTAGAAAATCTAAGGATTTCTATCGCTTTACTCCCAATGAAGAGAGCCTCATTGCTCGTTGTCCTCTTCCTAAGGGTAGCAAAATGGCTATTTCTCAAATAATCAACCAAACCAATGGTAAACAGTTTACCTCATTATCATCTACATCGGTGCGGCTACTGTCGTCGGATGGAGTCGATGTCAATCACTTATTTATTGGTCAAATACGCGAGCGTCACTATGAGCAACTTTCTTGTTGGCTTGATTTAAAACCAAACGAGGAAAAGGATTCAACGGCACAAACCTTTGAAACGCTAAAGACCACAAATTACACACAAAAAGATCCTCTATTCACTTTAAGGACTGTCCGAAGAATGTTACAGGATAACGGCTTTCTTTTTGTCTATGATATATCCCAAACCCCTAATATTGAGCAATCTGTGAAGAGCCTGTTTTCTTGTGCTGGATTTATTGTGTTAAGTGACATTGGCAACTGCTGGATTCTTCGCAAAAGAGCCTTACTTTGTTTTGATGTGCCAAAGGTCAAAGGTTATCTGGTCAAGGAAGCGGAAACACCGGCAGAAATAGAATCTTATTTCTTATTTCTCAAGAATCGCTATCCTGATTCGCAAAATTATTGCCGAGAAATCGACGATTTATTTACTCACCAATCGGTTATTTTTCTAGCCTATCCTGAACAAAATCCCTCTCAGGTAATCGGTGTTGCACGTTATACCTATGCTCTGGCTGAATATGGCTACTATTTGCCTTGTCAACTGGCCACATTTTGTGAAGGAAAACACACAGGAAAGCATTTGATGTTACCCAAAAATGTAACAAGCGTCGGCGAAAGTCTCTCTCTATATGATAAACAGGGAACTGGCAAAATAGGAACAAGTTATCTTGTTTATCAGCAATTGATTCGAGCTATCTTGACTTACAAACATGATATTGCTCACACTGAAATCTCATACACGACTTATCTAAAAGGGGACGAAACGATTGAAGCACTGTATAAAGAACGTTTTGGATTTAAGCACACTCTACACGATAATGAAAAAGTTTGCTTAAAATATGGAACATTTGCTGGTCAATGGTATCTCATTGAACTGGAGCAGTCGATGATTAAGCATCAGTACCACAACGCTGACCAAATTTTTCATAAACACAAGGAAGCGTTTGCAGTGTGAAGTCTAGCTTAATAGGTTTCCGATAAATACTAGATTTTGGGAACTTAAGGTAAATTATCCTGAAAATTGGCTATATCCTTAAGTGTCCCGAAGTCGATCTCAGCTTTAGATGTCATATTCCTTACTCTATAAGGGTTTGAGGCTATTTTAAATTGATACCAGTTTGGGTAAATTCCCAAATTCTTCTCAAGCTACACTGGCATATTAGATGCGGTCTGTTCAGCCGAAACTTAGAAATAAGGGGATGACTGGCTTTTGTCGAGTAACCGATAGGGCAGAATTCGCACTTTACCTGAATTAATTGTATAGTTTTGGTTTGTCATGTATCAACAACAAGTTCAACTTTTGGGAAATCCTCTAACGCTTAAAGTCAGTAATCCAGATATTAATCAATCCTGTAATATTATTGGAATTGATAATAATGGAGAAGGGAAATCTTTATACGTCTATAATGTTGTAGCGGATGCGTTAGAATCTAATAAACGCAATATTGAAGACTTAATCAAAGAATATGAAAGACGGACAAATTTTGTCTTAAAAGCATTGATTATGTTATCTGATGCTGTAGTTTGGATTTTAGCCACTGTGATGAATATTGTTACCTCTATCTTCGGAGGAGTTGGTGGTGCTGGACTTTATGGCATCATTTTTGTCTTAATTATCCTTGCTTTGTTGGCAATGGCATGGATTTATGCTTTAATGGTAATTCTACCTCTTATGGCGATTTCTTATGGTACTAGAATGTGGTTAGAACAAGTTTCTAAAAAAGCCATAGAACAATTAAGCAGAGATGCAAGAGATGTGGCGCGTCAATCTTTAAAAGGAACTCAAGACTCTTTACAATTACCAGAAGATAACTGATTATCTGCGCCATAACTTACCCTTTTGAATCACTAAATAGGAGAATAAAATGAACAATTCCTGGCAAGACTTTTTTACCTTTCGGAAAATGGTTAGTATTACCATTATCAAGTTTCTCTATATCTTAGGCTTGTTTCTGATTACCCTAGGAGGTTTAGGCGGACTATTTCAGCAACCCTTAGCAGGAATCGCTACTTTAATTATTGGTAATTTATTCTGGCGAATTTTCTGTGAAGCATTGATTCTTGTTTTTAGTATTCACCAAGAATTAGTCAAGCTTAACAGTAAGTAATGTTATCGTAAATTGACCATCTTGCGAATTGAAAATCATGAAAAAAATTAACTTCATCTTATCTATTTTTATCCTGATTCAGCTAGGGTTTAGTTTACCAGTTAAAGCTCAATCTGGCTGTCAAGAAACCATTAATTCTCTGGTTAATGAAATAGAATCTAAAGGAGTTAGAAGGGTGATAGTAGAAAAAGGGACTGTAACCAATCAGGGCAATCCAACTAATAGAAAAGATGAATTGATTTTGTTATTAAGTTCTTACTTAGATAATACTGGTGCCTCTGGTGATCAAAGAAGTGATAGGATTGTTTCAAACATTATGGCTTCCCTTATTTTAATGAAAAATTATGCCGACAGGATCGTGTCTAATTGTCAAGATATTGCTGCTGTAAAATTTATTGCCCATGGCTCAGATTACATTCAAGAATTTGCTATTCAATCTAATGGCAAAACTCGCCTACGAGATTGTATTGATTCTGATCCTAGCTTAACTCCTAATTGGAATGAAATGTATTGTTATTAAGCTTCTAAAACTCTTAATTAACCTCAAATATTTTTCATTAATTTAGCAAAAACTATGAAAATTACTCATTTATTTTTTCTCACCTATCTTGTCAGTCTAACCAGCTTAATCTTACCCGTAAATGCTCAAACATGGCATCGTCATCAAGAAAATAACTATCGTAATGTGGTAGCTATTGTTAAACCTCATCGGAGTGGATATTGTAACAACCATTTTATTCGACAAGATGGCCGTGTTTATGACGCAAGAAAGGGAACTCGTGGAAGTTATTTAATTGTTGATCAAGTCGTCTCATTAACAGGTGTTATTAACACCAATAATAGAGGTGATAAAATTTGGCAAGTTTTCTATCAACCCTCACGCACAACCATGTGGTTACATGACTGTGATTTATCTATTCCTCAACTCGTTGATTAATTAACAATAACCCAGAGGTTTAAACATGAAAACAATTCAAAATTCAATTCATCGTATGATTGCTAATAGAGAGCAAATTTGGCAACAATATGATCGGGCTGATTCTAATCGAAAAGACCTAAGTAAACGCTTTGCTAACTATTATAGTAATCCAAGTAAAGTCACGACTATTTCTTCTTTAACTTCTCAACAATTACCCCCTGCTGAAATTGAAGCTTGTCTAGATAAATTAGAAGAAACAGACCGTAAAATTAACCAAGAAAAGGCTAACATAGAAGACTTTAAAAATGATATAGAGTCTTTAAAAATTAAAGCCCGTAACCTAATCATTGGGCTAGGTGTAGGAGGGGCTTTCTTGTTGTTTACTTTGTTTATCTTTATTAAAGGTAACTCCTCTGATGACTCTAATTCTTCTCAACTGTATCAGTTAAATGCTCAAAAAAATGTTTTAAAATTATCTAAACAAGGAGAATAATATTTATGTTTTGGAAACAACAAATTGAAGGGTTAAACCAAAAAATTGAACAAAGTAGTCAACGCATAACCGACTATTTAAGCTTTTGTGCTTCTTTGTTCAATCATGGTAAATTAAACGGCGAACAATTACCTAATTATTTTGGAAAATTTCTCCAAGATAGCTATCTATCGACTCAATCCTATTTAGAACAGCAACCATTGGAAATAATAGGAAGTTGGCAAGATTCCCGTTGGCAAACTTGGAGCATTACCGATAAATTATCATCTTCATTAGAGCATACAGAATTAATTCGTATCGGTCAATTTGTTGAACAAAGACCAAGCAATAATACTTTTTGTGTTCCCGAATTTACTCCTTTTGTTGGTGGGAATAAAACTATTATTATTCGCTGTGGCAATAATACCCGTAATACGGGACTAGAATTACTGCAATCTCTTGTGATTCGTACTGCTATTTTACTTCCTTATCAAATACGTTACACTTTCTGCGATCCCGTTAATAATGGGGGTGCATTTTTAATGCGTCGTTCCCTTCCTGAAGCTTTAATTAGAGAAAATAGTGGCGAAGTTTATCGAGATTTATTAGAAGTAACTCAAGATATTCGTCGCGTCAAAGAAACCTATTTAGATCCTCAGTCTCCTGCCTTACATTTACTCCCCCCAGATATTCGAGTCAATGAAAGATTTGAAGGCATTTTTGTCGCAGATTTTCCTAAACGATATGACCGTAGAGATATTGAAGAATTACAAAAAATTGGTAATAGTGGACCCGAAGCAGGAAAATATGTATTTATTCACTATAATCAAGATATTGATCTGCCTAGAGATATTAATATGAGTGGATTTGAAAATGCCGTTTATATTGATCTCAACAAACAATTAAATACAGCAACATCTTGTCAACTTCAATTTCAACCGGATAGTATTCCTGCAGCAGATTTACAAAAACAATTACTTGATAAAGTTAAACAAGCTAAACCCCCCGAAAGAAAATTAGATTGGGATGATATAGTAGGCATTGATCCGCAAAATTGGTGGAATTATAGTAGTGAAGAATGGATAACCACACCTATCGGTGGAAGAGGAAGTTCTGATCAATTAAATATTTGGTTTGGTAAAGATAGCGAAGGTCATCAATGCGCTCATGGTATGCTAGGAGCAATGACTGGATCAGGAAAATCTACCCTGTATCATGGGCTTATTTTAGGCTTGGCAACTCGTTATAATCCCTCAGAATTAAGATTCTATCTCATCGATGGCAAATATGGCGTAGAATTAGCCCCCTATCGCAATTTGCCCCATACCGAAGTAGTTTCCTTACATTCCTCCCCTGAATTATCCCGTAGTGTTTTAACTGAATTAATCGCCGAAAAAGAACGACGTAACGCCTTATTTAAAAGATTAGGAGTGTCAGAATTGGCAGGTTATCGCCGCCTAGGACAACCAGAGGGCAAAATGCCCCGTATTCTTCTAATTATTGATGAATATCAGGAGTTATTTTTTAACGACAAAGAGGATACTGCTTCAAGTCAACTGCTGATTTTAGCCCAACAGGGGCGAAGTGCGGGTATTCATATGTTACTCGCTTCCCAAAGGTTTGGGGCTGAGGGAATGCGGAATCAAACGGGAATTTTGGGTAATATTCACCTGAGAATGGGGATGCAGATGTCAAAAACAGAAATTCAAGCCTTAACAGAATTTGGGAAACGAGGAAAACAATTATTAATGACCTGTGATTTGCCGGGGAAAATTGTTATTAATGACCGTAGTGGCGATGATAACTCTAATTATTTTGGGAAAGTGGCATTTATCGAAAAATCTCGCCGAGATATGATCATTAACGCTTTATCTCAAAAAGCTCATCAACTTTCCCCAGAAGATTACACAGAAGCAGTGGTTTTTGATGGAGATTCTCAGCCTAATTTAGCAGATAATCCTCAATTACGCCATATTTTAGATTACGGTAAATGGTTAACCTCAGAAGATTGGGAAAAAATCGCCCGTTTACCTTTCTACAAAGGAGGATTAGGCATTTCTGACTGGTTTAGTGCAGAAAACCCTCTCTTAACATGGCTAGGACAAGAATTCAGTGTGAGGCAACAAGCAAGGCTGATATTACGCCGTCGCCCCAGTGAAAACGTTATAGTTATCGGTGGAGACTATAATACAGCCCGTTATGGAATTCTATCGGCTATTTTGACCAGTCTTGCCATTAATGGCAATCTTCAACAAACTCGTTTTGTTGTGGTAGATCGCAGTGTACCTGGCACACAATGGCATTTAGCATTGGAAGAAGTATGTCAGATTGTTCTAAAACCTTTGGGCTTTACGACGGCATTTAACCGAGAAAATCGAATTATTACGGCAATTTTGAACAATTTAATTGTTCAACTTGACGAAAGAAACCAACTCAGTGAAGCAGACTTGATGACTCAACCTTCTATTTTTGTCATCATGACAGAATTAGATAGAGTAGATGATTTAAGACGGAGTAATGAGCAGTCTTACAGCCCAGAAAGTCACTTAACTACTCAAATTAAGCGATTATTGAAAGAAGGACCCACTAAAGGTATTCATCTCATCCTCAGTTTTTCAGGGATCAAAGCTTTCTCTAATGTCCTTGATATTCGGCGAAGTTTAGCTTATTTTCGCCATAGAGTCGCCTTACAGATGTCAGAAGATGATTCTTTTACCTTTGTTAGTGATCGCCAAGCTTCACGCTTACAAGCCGATGGAGATGTTCCCATTAAAGCCCTTTATCGGGATACGGATAGCGATCGCACTACTCTTTTTAAACCTTATAGTACGGAATCTACCCCCGAATTTAAGCAACAACTAGAGAAAATTGCCAATAGTTTGATCAAAAGAGCTTAAAGCTTAATTTAACAATGGATGACTCATTTTTACAACTCAAACACTTTCAACAGACCCTCGAACAATTCCATGATCGCGTTCAATCGGCGTGGCGAGAAGTGGAAACCACCTATGAGGATCTTTCCCCCCATTGGCAAGACCAAAAACGACAAAAACATGATGAAATGTGGCTTGATTTGCAAGAAAAGACTAATAATTATTATAGTCGCCAAATTCCCACCTATAATGATTTTTTAAACCATAAATTACAAGTATTAGAGAGGTATTTAAACGGTGGATAATTCCCGAAAAACAGCCCTTTTAGCCTATCAAACTGCACTCAACCAATATTATCTGATTTTAAGTGAAGAATTGGAATTTCTCGATACGGCATGGCGATCGCTTGATGAAGTTTTTCAAGGATCAGCCGCCGAAGAATTTACAGGTTTTTGGACAAGAACCTTAGCAGAAATGGAAGATTCAAGGCTAGAAGTTCAGAAAATCCTCAATTTTCTCCAAGAAATCCCCGATAAATCTTAATCATTATGACTATTCAAGATCCGCGTATTCTCATTACCCTTCTCAATGACTTAATTGAAGAACTTAGATACTGGAAAATAACCACCCGTGATACCCTAGATCAAATGTCGTGGCATCAAAGACAAAGCGAAGAAAAAGTCAGTCAAGCCCTGTATCATGCTTCAATTATTCAAGATCAGGCTAAAAATGATCAAAAATTAGTTGATCAAGCTAATGATGAAGTTACTAAATTGTTATCTAATTGTTATCAAGTCTTAGAAAAAGCTCAACAAAATTTGACAGCAGCTCAAAATACCCAAAATCAGGCGCAATCAACCTTAAATCATTGGCAAACTCAGCTAAATCTTGCGTTAGCTTGGTTAGAAAGGGCAGAAGCCCGATTACAAAGTGCCATAAACGAAAGACAGCAAGCAGAATTTACTTTACGCAGTGCAGAATCTGAATTACAAAGCGCACAATCCGCCCTCACCAGTTGCCAAAATTCAGGCTATACTGACAAAGATGGACGATATCATGCGCCCAATTGTTCTGGTCAGCAAGCTAAGGTTAGTCAAGCCCAAAATGCGGTTCAAGCTGCAGTCCAACGCTTAAATAAAGCCATTGAAGAAGAAAAAGCAGCAAGGGAAGAAGTCGCACGAGCGCAAGCTAGGGTTAATTGTTGTCGAAATGCCATCGGATATGCTCAAACAGCCGTCTATCAGGCGAATATTACTTTAAATTATGCCCATAATGCCCTGAGTTTTGCCGAACGCAGTTTAGAAAATGCGGATGCCGCTAGACGGGAAGTTAATAGAGCGCAATTAGAGGCAAGCAATGAGCAAGAAATGGCAGATTTAATGTCTTTAGCCGTAAATAATGCTTACAATTTCACCGAAGAAGCCCGAAATGATTTCAAAGGAGCGGAAAAGCAAGGAAACTCCGCTCAATGTTTAGAAATTGGGGTAACAAGAGAAATAGAATATCGAGTAGAAAGTCTGATTGAATTCAACCGTCCCTTTCAATTTTAGTGATTTTTGGAGGATAAAAAACGATGGAAGATATTGTCTGGAAGATGCAGCAGCGATCACGCAGCGTGCAAGACTATCGTAAAGATATTCGAGGCCTATGGCAAGATGAGGCTGCCAAAACCCTTAACCGTCGTTATCTTGACCCCCATGAAGACGACGATCAGAAAATGATAGAATTTTTGCAAAAACAGGTACAAGGCTTAGAAAAAACCAATAAGGAGTTGGTTAAAGCCAAAGATTATGCTTTAGAGGCTGAACGCTATTCCCAACAAGTTGAACATTTCTTAGAACGAGAAAAACAAGAAGTTAAACAAGCTTATCATTCTTATGATCGATCTATCGAATATTACGGCTTAACTCAGGCAGAATTACCTAATATTCACAGATTAATTCAACAAGCCAATCGCAGTTGTAACTAAAAATATATTTATATTACGAAATTTTCTTGAAATGAATGTCCAATCAATATCTATCTTAGACAAGAAAAAAGATGAATAACTAAGAGAATAAAAACAATGTCAAGTTACCAGAATATCAAAACTATTTTTTCCCAGAAATCATTTTTAGCTATTGCGGCTGAAACCTATGAAAGCTATAAAACAGAAACAGGTGGCATTTTTTTAGGAATTAGAACTCCTAATAAATGGTATATTTTAGAAACCTTAGACTCGGGGCTAAATCCTATCTTTCGTCCCGGCTATTTTGAGTATGATAATGCTTATATCAAACACCTGTCTAACAAAATTGCCAGATTTTATCGAGAACCCATAGAAGTTCTTGGACTATGGCATAGACATCCGGGTAGTTTTGATTACTTTTCCTTAACTGATGATACAATTAATAAAAAATATGCTTCTCAACATTCTGAGGGAGCTATTTCTGCCTTAGTTAATTTTGATCCATTTTTTCGATTGACTATGTATCATGTTTCTCTCCCTTCTCAATCTGATTTACGACCCCAATATACTAAGCTTTCTATACAAATTGGAGATCAATTAATCCCCAAAAATTTGCTGACTATTAAATCTTTATCCGATTATTTGTCAATCTAGTTCCATAAGTATTAACTTTTTTAACACTTAACTTAATTGACGGTGAATAGATTATCAAGCTATAATCCTAAAAAGTGAAATTTCAGACTATGCCCAATCTCAATACCAGTCCTACCGTCAAAAAAAGAATTTTGCTCTTCTTAGAAAGACTATTAACTCATGTTAATAAGGAATCACGAGATCACAAGTATTGGTCAAATCAACTATCCGTCAGGTGGCTCGAAGAAGGTGTATCACATCCTAAGCTAATTGTCAACACAACTTTAAGAATATTAACAGATTTTTGTCAGGGAATTACTAAGCAAAAGTTAGGGGCTACCATTACTGTTGAACAGATGAGAAATGACCTTAAGGTTTTACAAGAATGGAAAATACTAATAGATAATAGAGTCAAAACTAAAGGCACGGCAAATTTGCACTTTACCCTAAATCTTTGGCATTCATCGACAGAAGAAAATTTGAAAAAATTTGAGGAAGAATGGGATAAGCGTAAATCTCCTGGTCCTCAAAACTCATCAATTAAAACAGAAATAAATTATGATAATTTCGGATTGATTCCTGATATTTCTCAGATTTATGGTAGAGAGAAAGAACTGGTATTATTAAAACAAAAGTTTTTTCAAAATAGTCCCCCGTGTAAAATTATCGGAATTTTAGGAATAGCAGGAATCGGAAAAACATCTCTTGTCTGTAAACTGATTGAGCAAATTCAAGAGGAATTTCACCATGTTATCTATTGGTCTTTTTTGAATCCCCCTTTATCCCTAAAATTTATTGAAAATACAAGCAATATTATTTCCCAAAATATCAGTTTTAAGACAGAAGATAAATTTAAAATAAAACTGGTAAAATTGATCAAGATACTAGCCAAATATCGTTGTTTATTATTTTTAGATAATATTGATGCCATTATTGAGCATGAAAACTATGGAGAATATAGGGAAATTTTACAAGCAATCGGTCAGTCAAAGCACAACAGCTGTTTAATTATAACCAGTCGAAAAATTCCTCAAGAACTTGAATCGTTAGCAGGAAATAAGACTTCAACCTATTTCCTGGAGTTACAGGGACTTGACTATCAAACTGGAAAGCAAATTTTTGGAGATATTGACACCTTTCATGGTACAGAGGATGAATGGCAATTTTTAATTCAACAAGTCTGTCATGGCAATCCTTTATTTATCAAATCTATCGCTCTTCATATTCAACAGGTTAATCATAATAACCTCTCGGATTTTTTAGAAAAAGGTAATCTTCTTATAGAAGATATTGAGTTTATTTTTAATTCTTACTTTCAGCAACTATCGGATTTAGAAAAAGCGATTCTTTTTGAGTTAGCGATTAATCGAAATCCAGTTTCTTTGTCAGAACTAAAACACAATATTATCATTGAACCTGACGGTAAAAATATTCAAGAAGGAATTAGAACATTATCTACCAAAATTCTCTTAGATAAAGAAGATGACTACTTTACACTACATCCTTTATTGATTGAATATTTCACTCAAAAAATTATTACCATAGCAACAGAAGAAATCAAAACTCAAAATTTCCAATTATTAAGAAGTAACTCCTTGACTAAAACTACTGTTCCAGATTATGTAAGAAAGATTCAAATTAATGTTATTTTACACCCAATAATTAAGAACTTAATCCATAATTTTCAAGAAAATAATGTGGAAAGCCAACTAATTGAGTGTTTAAAGACATTAAAACATGAACCTTCTGGACAAATTGGTTGCATTGCTGGCAATATTATTAACTTACTTAATATACTGAAAAAAGGTAATTTAAGAGACTACGATTTTTCCCATATCCCTATTCGACAAGTCGATTTCTCAAACATTAGACTCAACCAAGTAGATTTTTCATATTCACAGTTCTCTGATTGTATTTTTCCTCAAACCTGTGGCAGTATTTTATCAATTTCTTGTAGTCAGTTTGATCGCTATCTTCAAAGAGAATATCTTTTAGCAACTGGTGACAGTCATGGGATGATTTACCTCTGGAAAGTCAAACAAGACGGAAAATTAGAATTAAACAAAAGTTTTCCTGCTCACGGAAGCTGGGTGTGGTCAGTAGCATTAAATTCCGAGGGACAGTTACTAGCAAGTGGGGGACAAGACGGAATTGTAAAAATTTGGTCTATTATAACAGATATATCTATAAATTGTCACTCTTTGCCCCATCCTTCTCAAAAACATCATGCTCCTATTAGATCAGTTACTTTTAGTGCTGATAGTAAGTTTTTAGCGACAGGAAGTGAGGACAAAACCATCAAAATATGGTCAGTTGAAACCGGAGAATGTCTCCACACCCTTGAAGGACATCAAGAACGAGTAGGTGGTGTTACTTTTAGTCCAAATGGTCAACTTTTAGCCAGTGGGAGTGCTGATAAAACCATCAAAATATGGTCAGTTGACACAGGAGAATGTCTCCATACTCTTACAGGACACCAAGATTGGGTTTGGCAAGTTGCCTTTAGTTCCGATGGTCAACTTCTAGCCAGTGGTAGTGGGGATAAAACCATTAAAATATGGTCTATTATAGAAGGAAAATATCAAAATATTGCTACTTTAGAAGGACATGAAAACTGGATCTGGTCAATTGCTTTTAGTCCGGACGGTCAATATATAGCCAGTGGGAGTGAAGATTTTACCCTGCGATTATGGTCAGTTAAAACCAGAAAATGTCTTCAGTGTTTTAGGGGATATGGCAATCGGTTATCATCAATTACTTTCAGTCCCGATAGTCAATATATCTTGAGTGGTTCTATAGATCGTTCGATCCGATTATGGTCTATCAAAAACCATAAATGTCTTCAACAGATTAATGGTCATACTGACTGGATCTGTTCAGTAGCTTTTAGTCCCGATGGAAAAACATTGATAAGTGGAAGTGGAGATCAAACGATTAGATTATGGTCAGGGGAAAGTGGCGAGGTGATTAAAATTTTACAAGAAAAAGATTATTGGGTTTTATTATATCAAATTGCGGTTAGTCCGAATGGTCAATTGATTGCTAGTACCAGTCACGATAACACCATTAAACTTTGGGATATCAAAACAGATGAAAAGTACACTTTTTCCCCAGAACATCAAAAGCGAGTGTGGGCGATCGCTTTTAGTCCCAATAGTCAAATATTGGTGAGTGGTAGTGGAGATAATTCTGTTAAGCTTTGGTCAGTTCCGAGAGGATTTTGTCTGAAAACTTTTGAGGAACATCAGGCCTGGGTATTATCAGTCGCTTTTAGTCCTGACGGAAGATTAATAGCAACTGGTAGTGAAGATCGAACTATTAAACTCTGGTCTATTGAAGATGATATGACTCAATCTTTGCGGACTTTTACAGGTCATCAAGGAAGAATCTGGTCTGTTGTCTTTAGCTCTGACAGTCAACTATTAGCCAGCTCAAGTGATGATCAAACGGTCAAACTTTGGCAAGTCAAAGATGGTAGATTAATTAATAGTTTTGAAGGTCATAAGTCTTGGGTATGGTCAGTGGCCTTTAGTCCCGATGGGAAGTTACTAGCAAGTGGGGGGGATGACGCAACAATCCGAATTTGGGATGTTGAAACAGGTCAACTTCATCAACTCCTGTGTAAACATACTAAAAGTGTGAGGTCAGTGTGTTTTAGTCCCAACGGTAAGACATTGGCCAGCGCAAGTGAAGACGAGACGATTAAACTTTGGAACCTGAAAACAGGAGAATGTCAGAATACTTTACGCTCTCCCAGACTTTATGAACAAACAAATATTACAGGAGTAGAAGGGTTGAATTATGAAACGAGCAACACAATGAAAATTTTAGGAGCTTTTCTGTCACGTTGAAAAGAAGATATAAGTTAGCCAAGGGAGTCTCAATGAGAGGTAATCCCGACCTGAAAATCGCTAAAACCCCACACCCCACTCCCTCTCCCATGTAGTCTTAACGGGTTACTCCATCCACCACCGGACGGACATCGCTGCCCTCAAAATAGCCGGGGTTGCCTGTCCAATTGAAATCCGAGACGCGGATGTTGAGTATTCCCAGCTGCAGCACAGGGTTATAGCGCAAAATTAAACTATAGGTGCGACGACTCCATTCGAGAAAATATTCTGTACTGATTTCCTTGGCTTGATCGATACTGTAAATACTCTGGAAACCCACACGAATCGAACCATATACCTGTTGAGTTATACCATAGGACATTGTTTGTTGATCAACAAAGCGATCGAAGAAAAAGGGTGATTGTCCGTTAACTAAACCCTGACTAAAACTGATATTAAACCCGGTATAGTCGAAGAAATTGCGGGAAAAACGCCCAAACTGCCCTAATAATCCCACGGTTCCCGTGACGGAATTTTGCGTCTCTCCATTGGTGTAATAACTGGTGACACCGGTTACACCAGTGACAATAGCAATATAGGGTTGAACGGGAAGAGGAGAAAATCTTAAACCTTGGTCGGGAGTCGGTGGTAAAGTAAGGGCAGACCAGAGTAAAAAACTGCGATTGAGAGAGACAGCACCCTGAAAACGGCTTAAATTAGTAACATTATCCGTTGCATTGGCCGCTAAGAGATTACTGCGATCGGTGGGTGCGTTAACATTCTGAACAGAAGCTTGATAACTGAGTCTAATATCCGTATTGGGGACGACAATCACCGGTGAGGTCAAAATTGCCCCAAAACTGCTATTAACCGTCTGAAAACCTAAAGAACCGTTAAAGAGACGCTCGCGATAATTGTACTCCACATTGAGCAGATAGGGATCCTGCAACTGTCCGATCGTCTGTTGAAAGCGAATTTTAGAACGAACACTATTTTCGATCTGTTCCAAATCTAAATTAGAAAAAGAAGCTGTCGCTTGCAAAAACGAGCGCTCGCCAAAATTAGTGGCAAAATTGCCCAATAAACCAAAAGCTTTCGGACTAAGGGCCGAAACTTCCCCACCTCCGGGGTTAGCTGAGGGAAAAGCATCGGGATTAAGGACTTTTTGAATTAAATATTGCGGTGTCAACTCAAAAAGAGTCTTCGGTGTCTCCACTAAAGTTAGGGGACTTTCTACGAAAAATCCGCCCCGATCCTCCCCATCATAGCCCGGGGCAATTAAAAAAGGACGACGACGACGGCGATCGAACGTAAGACTATTAATAAAAGTGGGTGCCACTACCCGTTGATCGAAAACCAACTGGGAATTACTCATCCGCAACTCATCGGTAAAGGGGCCGGTACTGCGAAAAGTGGCGGAATTAGCCCTAACTTCCAATTCAGGAGGGGAAAAAGGGTCATTAGTCAGACGCACATTAGTGGCATTCCACACCTTACCATCAAAATTCAAGCGTTCGGCCTGAAAACGGACACGATTAATCGTTCCTCCCGAGGGACTACTAATATTCTGTCGATCGCGTCGACTGGGATCCTGTCCCCCGACGACAAATTGAAAACCCTCTCCCGTGGTGATTCTCTGCAAGGGTTGATTTAATGCCAAACGATCGGTTAGGGTTGCAAAAGAACTACCGGCCCCCACATCCGTGGGCAGCGTTTGTCCTAAATCCCTAGCGGTGCTGGGTTGAAAAATCTCCCCATTAGCATTAAATACCACACCGCTATCCTGGACGAAATAATACTCAAAGCGATCGCCGCGCAGGATCTGATCTCCCCGGGTTAGGATCACCTGGCCCTCCGCTACCGCTAACTTTTCGGGAAGATTAATCTGTAAGCGATCGGCCGTTAGTACACTTTGGGCAAAACGCAGGGTGACATTACCTCTAGCGGTGATAATCTGCCGATTTTGGTCAAATTCCTGCTCATCGGCCACCAATTCTAGAGGCCTTTCCTCTTCTGGATTAGCGGTCTGATCTAGGCCGTTATTGAGGGAAATCAAGTATTCTTGGCTGGTTTTTTCGCCTTTTTTCCGCACTAATAGCCGAGTTGAGCCATTTTTCTGGTTAAGAGCCTTTTGATTTAATCCTGACACTATCTCGGTTTCGGGATGAATGGTGACATCAACGGCCGCGGGGGGTGGAGAATTCTGGATAGAAAGGGGTTTTCCTAAAGCTGCCGCATCACCTGCACTGCTAGGTAATGGTTTGAGGGGAATACCCTCATCGGGAACCAAGGGTTTTACCTCGACGGTTTCCGGGGGTGGAGTGACGGTGAGGGGAATAGAAACGCTCTCTTCTGAAAGCTTTTTTGCTTCTAGAGGTGCTGGGGTGACAGGGAGGGGAACTACAGACGTGGGACTATTTTCTGAAACTTGGCGCTCCTCCGTTTCGGGTTCAGCTACAGTATTAATTAGGGCAGGTGGTTCAACAGCTAAGAGAAAAAAAGACATGACTGCACGAGTCGGCGATCGAAATAGAGGACGAGCGAACCTCATTGACATCCTCGCCGCCCTAAAAGTGCGGCGATTCCTAAACCTCACGATTTAAGTTTCTGCTTCCACCACCGTCGCATACCACAGTTAAAAAACCATGTACTGTCTTACACAGA
>VYKW01000162.1_pt1 | contig 29485 bp, 25 predicted proteins | sample 5114451 | NCBI WGS metagenome assembly VYKW01 (sample SAMN12291784, study PRJNA351875) | freshwater metagenome | isolation source: freshwater lake | place: USA: Michigan, Gull Lake | collected 2013-08-08
GGGTGCCGCCATCGGCTGCCTCCTTGTTGGCGCGCTCGATCCCACACTCCTGAGGCGCGCGATCCCCGCAGCGCTCATCGTGATCGCGCTCTACTTCGCGTTTCAGCGCCCCGCCGCAGAGCCCGCAATCACAAGCGAACAACCCGCCCCGCTGTCCCCCACGCGCACGAGCCTCGTGGCGCTCCCCGTCGCCGCCTACGACGGCTTCCTCGGCCCCGGCGCCGGCGCGTTCTATATGGCCGGCCTCACGAGCCTCGCCGGTGCGCCCCTCCTCACCGCACTCGCCAACACCAAACCGCTGAATCTTACCTCGAACGCTGTCGCGCTCGCCATCTTCGCCTTAAGCGGCAACCTCGTCCTCTGGGCCGGCCTCCCGATGGCGTTCGCCCAATTCGCCGGCAGCCGCCTCGGTGCCGCCTCCGCCCTCCGCCACGGCACAACGCTCATCCGCCCCGCCATCGTGATCGCGTCGCTACTCCTCGCCGCCCGGCTCCTGTGGACGGCATGACCAGTCCGCCGCACACGCCAGCCACTTGCCGCACCTCAAGCAGCGGCCAGTGATCGCATACGGTCGCACGACGCATCAGTTGAAGCCGAGGTTTTTCAGAGCCTGTTGAGCGAGATCACGATGGTCATCATCGCGCGCCAAATTATCCAATCCGCGAACCACCTTGGAGAGCGCACGGGCGAGCATCAATGAATGGACGATGTCCCCGCAAGCATCGCGATCGAGTCTGACAATCTTCTCGGCAAACGCAATAACGTTACCTTTTTCCATGGCTTGCACCTAGCGCAACTGGCCGGACGAGCGGCGCCCAAACAATTTCACACAGCATAACAAATCAGCCACACTGTAACGCACCGGCTGAAAATAGGCCAAAAAATCCTGGCACCCTCACGACTGCCACCCCGGCGTTGTCAGCCCGTCGCGAAAATGTCGGCAAGCCATCATGTGGCCTTCTTAAGAACGCTGCCAGTTCCACTGGGGCTGGGCGGGCCCTTCCGATCGATGGGGCATGGCATGCAAATTGGCATTGGCGCGTTTGCCGGTTCAAATCGCTCTATTGATGCCCCGGAATTGCTCCAGTGGAGCAGCGCAGCATTTGTTGTGTCGCTCGCCTTATTCATGGGATTCGACGACTTAGACATCGCAGCGGCCGAACTATTCTTCCACAATGGCGGGTTCATTGGACGGCAAGCGGCAATCGAGGCGGTGCGCGACACTCTGAAGCTTCTGTATATCGCGGGGCTGGTCTGCGCGATCGCCGGTGTGTGGTTCGGCTATGTCCGCAGGCAGGCCCTCCTCAACTTGTCAGCGGCCCGGTGGCTGGTCGTCCTGGCAACGCTGATCATCGGCCCAGGTTTGGTGGCAAACGTTTTATTGAAGGATCAGATGGGCCGGGCTCGGCCCTCCCAAACTGAAATATTCGGCGGGACAAAGGCCTTCACACCGCCTCTCGTAGCGACCAACCAGTGTGAGAAAAACTGTTCCTTCGTCAGCGGAGAGGCCTCGTCCCTGTTTGCGATGTTTTTCGGTCTCGCCATGGTGGCCGGAACCCGTGCGCGCGCCCTGATCGCACTTGGCATTGCACTGGGAAGTTTCGCAGGCCTCATCCGAATGTCCCAAGGCGCTCACTTTCTGAGCGATGTCGTCTTTGCTGGCATATTCATGGCACTCACTGCGTCGCTTATGAGAATTCTCATAATTGACCTGCAGCGGGTTTGGCATGCGGAGCGCGCGGTTAAAGTCCGCGCGGATAGCAACTGATGTGGAACACCGCCACTGCCCGTGTCGCTGACGAGATGCCCTTCTCCGATCGATCGGCTGCGCCCCCTCCCTCTGCTCAACTCTCCATTGTCGTACCCACACTGAATGAAGCGGAGAATATCCGGTTCCTCTATGAGGCGATCCGAAAGTGCCTCACGGATGTCGACTGGGAAATGATCGTCGTCGACGACGACAGCACCGATGGCACTGTTTCTGTTGCGAGGGAACTTGCCACTAAAGATGGCCGCATCCGCTGCATCCGGCGCATTGGAAGGCGTGGCCTTTCGGGAGCCGTTGTGGAAGGCATCTTATCATCGTCCGCCTTCGCCGTCGCTGTCATCGACGCGGACCTTCAGCATGACGAAAGGCTCCTCCGACGCATGCTGGCTGAACTGCAGGGTGGAGCCGATATCGCAATTGGGTCGCGTCACACACAGGGCGGGAATGCTGCGCAAGGCTTTTCAGGCTGGCGCCGGTCCATCAGCAATTGGGGCACGCGTTTGTCACAACGTATGTTGGGCGTTGAAGTCACAGACCCAATGAGCGGCTTCTTTGCTGTAAGGCGATCCATCGCCGAATCGATTGTCCCCCGCCTCTCCACGCAAGGGTTCAAGGTTCTCCTCGATCTGCTTGTCTCTGCGCGCCAGCCGCTCAATGTTGTCGAAATCCCGTACACATTCCGGCCCCGTCGCCATGGCCTATCGAAACTCGATTCGAGTGTCGCTTTGGACTTTCTCGGCCTCCTGGTCGCCAAGGCCAGCGGCGACCGCCTATCGCCGCGCTTTCTCGCCTTCGGACTGGTCGGCTTGACGGGCCTCGGCGTTCATCTCGCCGCGCTGAGCGCCTTGCTTTCATATACGCACGTGTCTTTCGACGTTGCGCAGATCCTCGCCGCTCTGACTGCTATGACTTGGAATTTCGCCATCAACAACATTTTCACCTACCGCGATCGGCGGCTGACCGGCGCCGGCTGGTTCTGGGGCCTCATGACGTTCTATGCCGTCTGTAGCATCGGAGCGATTGCCAACGTCGGTGTTGCGTCGTGGGTGTATGGCAATGAACCGATCTGGTGGCTCGCGGGCGCGGCGGGCGCCCTGATGGGTGCGGTGTTCAACTATTCGGTGACGTCGTCCGTGACCTGGCGCCGGTGATGACGATGGCGGTTGCAGGCAGCCATCACGACCCCGCAAGCGATCGCTGGGCCGGCCGGGAGGGACGTCTGCTCGCCCTGCTGGTTGGTGTCCCGCTCCTGCTGCACATTTGGCTCGCCGTCCACATCCCCCTGGCGGAGGATGAAGCCTACTACCGGCTATGGGCTCTGGCGCCTGCGATGTCCTATTTCGATCATCCGCCCATGGTGGCATGGATGATGGCCGCCGGGCGCTGGATGATCGGCGACACGGCGCTCGGGCTTCGGTTCGCCGGGCTTCTGGCAACGGCCCTGTCGACGGTCGCTCTCTGGCGCACCGCCAGACTCCTGATTGGAACGCAACAGGCGATCACAGCCACCGCCTTTGCGGTCGCGATGCCCCTGTTAGCGGTCGGGGCGATCGTGATGACACCCGACACGCCATCCGTCCTCTTCGCCGTCTTGGGTGCGTGGGCCCTCGCCGAGCTCAATGCATCGCGAAACCCCCATTGGTGGCTGGCCGTTGGACTTTTTGCCGGCCTCGGTCTGCTGTCCAAATATACCAACTTCTTCTTCGGGATCACCATCGTCGCCTGGCTGGTGTCGAGCAAACACAATTGGCACTGGTTTAAGTCGTGGCAGCTCTACGCCGGCGGAGCCATTGCCCTGGCGCTGTTCACACCCGTCATCATGTGGAACATCGCCCACGATGGCGCCTCGTTCGCCAAGCAATTCGGCCGCGTCGCCGACGCCAACCCATTCAGGATCGTATGGCAATTGGAACTGTGGGGCGCGCTGCTGCTCCTCGCCGGTCCCCTCATCTTCTGGCTCGCCGCACGCGGGCTGTCACAGACGGTTCAACGCTTCAGGGCCGCCGGAGAGCCGGCCGCCGGCCTGCTGCTCGCGTTGACCTTGCCCCTTCTCATCTACTTCTGCCTGCACGCCCTGCATGGCCGCGTTCTGCCGAATTGGCTGGCCCCTGCCTATCCCTTCTTTGCCCTTCTGGCAGCCGTGGGCGCTGCCGCGATAACCGACGCCCACAAGCGCCAGCGGGCGGTCCTTTCAGCCGCGATATCGTCGGCCGCCCTAAGCCTCTTGATTTATGCGCACGCAGCCGTCCCCTTCTATGTCGATGCCAAGGCAAAGGAACCGACCCACCAACTACGCGGTTGGGAGGAATTTGCTTCGGAGGTATCCGCGACAGCTAAGAAGGCCGGCGCCGCTTACATCGCAACGGCAAGCTACGGCACGACGGGACAACTGGCGTTCCATCTCGATCAGCAATGGCCCGTCTTACAGCTGAACGACCGCATCCGGTATGAGCACCTGCCGGCTCCCGATAGCCGGCTCTTCGACCAGATTGGCATCGTCGTGGAATTGGCGCGCCGCGATCCGAAAGCAGAGCTTGCCGTTCGCTTCAAGGATGTAAAACCGCTTCCCGAACTGGCGCGCAAGCATCGCGGCAGTCCACTCCAGACCTATGTGGTCTATCAGGTATCCAATCCAAGAGCGAACCCACTGAGCCCATGAACGTTGGCATGCCGGTGGCGCGTGCGACAGCAGGTGTCCGCCTCCGCCCGCCACCACGGCGCAGGCCGAGATCCCGAGGACCCATTGTGCCGTATGTCCGGAAAAAGTCACCGACGTCCCCCTGCCTAAGATAAAAAAACTGGAGCACGTTAGCGCCAACGGTTCGCTCTCAAGCGAGTGATCGACGTTCATACACAGGAGCGGACGTCGCTCCGTCTTTCGCCAACGACATGACCAAGGCCGCCGATGAGGTCCGGTCCTAGAGCGACTTCGACCGTCGGTAAGGTGAGGCTGTCCCCATCCCACAACTCATGTAAACGGTTCGAACGGCGGAGATGGCAGCTGCGACCTGAAAGCCGACAATTGAGGTGCGTTGCAAGTGACCCATTGCTGACCTCAACGGTTATTCATACCGAACACCAACGGCGTTGCGGATGCGAGCAGGCTGGTGACGTCGCCGTTGAGCGAGAAAATCTTCTTCTCGACCTGCAATTCCAACTCGGGCTTTCCCTGGCTGAAATCAAGCTTGGAGGTGTCGATCCAGACTACGTTGGGCGCAAATGTGCTTTCGAAGTAGTAGCGTCCGTCCGTCAGATCCATCACGGTCCTAAAGATGGTGCTGGAGACGTTCGGCTTCTCGGGGTCAGGCTTACCGAATGGGACAGACACGTTCCGGATGACACTGAACATGAACGCCGCCCCTTCCCCGGGGTTGGACGGCTGGGGCAACCCGCTAGCGTAATACGCCGCCCGAACGAAGCGGTCTGTCGGAGTCCGCTCGCCGGGCAACGGCTTGTCTCCGCCAAACGTGCGATACTGCTTCAAGTTCTCGATCTGCTTGTCGTACGTCGGCTCGTTGGTCATCACCGTGAACCGCTTATCGTGATAGACCTGCGCCTTGCCGCCAACGTACTCGATGACGGCGGAGTCGCCGGACTTGTCTGAAAGCGAAATGTGCACCAACGTCGGGAAGCCGTTTGGCAAGATGAGCGGGTCGATCTGGAACGAGAACGTCTTCTGCGCTTCGACCGCTTCGGCAACCGTGGCGTAGTTGTCCAGATAGTATTGCGCCCATTGCATGATGCCGATGCCCTCGACCTTCGGATCACGCTTGCCGAAGTCGGAGGCGCCGGCCAGATACAGGATGTGGGCTCCAAGGCCCTTCTCGTTGAAGCCCTCGTGCGTGCCGATGTCATAGCCGGTTATGACGACGCTGCCGTACTTGGATGTCCACGTGTGCGGGTTCTCGGCGACCGCCCCTGTTCGCTCAATCCCGCGCGGAAACACCCGGAAGGCTGAGTTGATTTTCTCTGTCCAGTCCTGTGTCCGGCCCACGAACACGTGCCCGTTGGCGTCGCTCCAGAGAACGCGCGAGCAGGGAAGCGCGGCGGAGGCAGAAAAGAGTCCGACGACAAGGGTGACCAATCCGACCGGGAGACGCATGTACAAAACCCTCTAGCACGCCCAAACGCAGCTCGAATGACATCCTACGGAGCGCAGCTCAAGCTTGTAAAGAGCATCTCGCCCGGTCGTCGCGGTTCAACGACCTTCAACGCACCTGCGCGCACGCCCCCCAGGCAGAGCGTCTACCCACATCAACGACCAAGACCTCCGCTGAGTGACAAGCTGCCGGTCAGCAAAAATAGCCAAGAATTTCTGCTGACTGACGTGGAGCTTCCGGTGTGGGGGCGTGGGGTCATCCGTGCACATGACCCGATGCTGACTTGTAGCCAACTCGTTTCAGCAGGCTTGAACAAACACATTTTCGTGCGCGCCTAGGGATCGCGCGGATAAGCTGAGAGCAGATGGCGATGTTCCTCACCGCCTCAAAACGGCGCGACGGCTTTCTTGTACTGCCCGCTCACATCACCCGAAAGGGCGATGTTGTCAGGATCGAGAACCCGCACCGGCTGTCCTGCATCCAGGTTGATTGTTGCCAGATCCGTCCATATGACGTTCGGGCTCGTCGTCAGCTCGAAAAAATAGCGCAGCTTCGTGAGGTCGGCGGCCGTGCGGTACTCGGTATTATAAATTCCAAAGCCCTTGTAGGGCGCGCCGAACGGTACTGAAACATTCCGCGCAATTGCGAGGATGGATGCCGCAGCCTCACGATCGCTTTTGGGCTTGGGCAGCAACGCGCTGTAGTAGGCCGCGCGGGCAAACCTGTCGCGAGGATTAACGTTGCCAGGCAGCGGCATATCGCTCGCAGGCTTGGAAAAGTCCTGCTTAGCCAGCAATGCAAGTTGCTCGTCGTAAGTCGGATCGTTGGTCATAATCTTGTACTGGCGCCCGTGATGGACCACCGGCTTGCCACCAATGTATTCGATGATTGCCGAGTCTCCCGATGCGTCTTCTATGGCAAGGTGGACGGTGGCTTTGTGGCCATTGACTTCGACCATCACGATCTGCACGCCCTCGAGCAGCTTCAGTGCCTCTGCGACGGTGGCCGCGTTGTCGAGCAAATACTGCGCCCACAAGCCCGCCTGAACACCGGGCTTCCTTGGATCCCGCGGACCGAAATCGGTGGCGTTGAGGAAGAGCAAGTGAACGCCCAACCCTTTTTCGTTGATCCCGTCGGCGGTTCCTACTCCGTAGAGCGTTGTTGCGAGGCTACCAAATTTGGATGTCCATTTGGCCGGATTATCGGCCACAACTACATCCTTGCCGGCCATGCCGCCGTTTCGCTCCAGTCCGCGCGGAAACAGCGTTAAAACCGGTTCGGTGCTTTCGGGCCAATCCATCGTGCGGCCGACCATCACGGCGTACCCGTTGTCGTTCCACAGAACTCGGCTACAGGCATTCGCGGTCTCGGTCACTGTTGCGGCAGCCGTGGTCATGACGACCGCATAAGCTATCAACCTAGAAAATCGCCACATGCCGTACCTCGTTTGAGAATTCGGTCGACCGAATTTAAGCAACCGACGTGACTGTGCAATGAATTTATATCGAGGACCGGAGCACCGTACGCTCCGGCCGCTCCGAAGGCATTGATCGTTGGGTCGTAGAACTTCCCGGCGTATGCGTGCCTGCTCGCTGATTAGGGGGCAGGACGGTGTTTAGCTGCCCTGGCCGTCCAAAGGCGCCTCACCCAAGCGCTGAGATCAGCCAATGGCCGCTCTCATGTCTCCTCGTGGCCCGTCGCGTCGCAACATTTGACTCCCATGGCCGGTGCGCCCAGAAAGCCGACTGTCTGACCGGGGCACGATCCATCCATAACGGATCGCGGTCGATGTCTGCTGACTGAGGTCCTGCGGTCGAAGTCCCGTGCAATGGAACACGGGGCTGTCACGGAGTCCCCGCCTTCCGCAATCTCTGCATTGCAGTCATTGCGGCGCAGGCAGCGCGCCCTGCCCCCCCATCTTGCCGACACCGCCGAACGATGAATCCCGCGCCTAAAGCCCGGGATGACAGCTGGAGGTATTGCCGCCGATGCGGTCTCGCCCACGCGTCTAATCTCGCCTCTTCTCCCCGCCTGGTCCCCACGTCCTCCAATTCGCAACATTTGCCCGGTCCCCGCATGTCCCGCTCCGCACAACCCGATCTCTTCAACACCCAAGCCGATCTGTTCGGCGCGCCGCCGCCGCAATCCAATGCGCCGTCGCTTGAGACCGTGCGCAAGGACGTCCATCGCGTGCTGGGCGAAGCCAAATCGGCCACCGTCATGGCCTGGCCGCCGCAGAAGCAGCACGACTGGCGCACCGTCTTCCCGCAAATGACGAACTGGCTGCCGCTTGAAGAAGCCGCCCAGTTGCGCGTCGAATTCGCGGAAAAACTGCGCCGCCTCGACGCCGCAGAAGCACACACCCCTTAACGCCTGCTTCACCCTCTCAGAACGCGCCCTTTCCCGGCCCCGTTGTTCGATAAAATTCGAACGATCCCGCTAAGCAGGCTTTCAGGCCAGTTTCCTAAAACTCGACGCAAATTGATTGATCCGCGCGCTGGCGCGTGTCCGCCTTTTTGTGTGGGAGTTTGCCGTGGCCCTTGCCGTTTGGACCGATAGTCAGATTCTCGCCCAGCTGAACTCCGGCGCCAAATGGTCCGGCACCACCATCACCTATGCGTTCCCCTCGCTTTCGTCCGGCATGTATACCGGCAGCGGCGAAGGCCCCGGCTTCCGTGCCTTCACCGAGGCGCAAAAGCCCATGGCCCGCCTCGCCCTCCAGCTGTGGGACGACATCATCGCCCCCGACATGTCCGAAGTCGCGGGCGGCACCTCGTATACATCGGCCAACCTCGAACTCGCGTTCTCCAACACCGCAGTTAGCTATGCGCACGCGTATTTCCCAACCGTCGGCAGCGTCTGGTTCAACCACACCTTCACCGGCGGCAACTCGCTCACCGCCCCCGCCCTCGGCCAGCACGGCTTCCTCACCTATGTGCATGAGTTGGGCCACGCGTTCGGCCTGGAACACATGGGCGAATACAACGGCGCCGATAACAGCGGACCGTCGAGCTTCCAGGACAGCACCGTGTATTCCGTGATGTCTTACTACGGCCCGAGCTGGGGATCGGGCGCATCCAACGGCGAGGGCCAAGTGGCGTGGGCCGATTGGGTCGCAGCCAACGGCGTGCGCTATTCCCCGCAGACACCGATGGTCAACGACGTCATGGCCATGGAGGCCATGTACGGCGTCGAGACCACCACGCGCACCGGCGATACGGTCTATGGCTTCAACTCCAACGTCACCGGCAATACCGCGGCCATCTACAATTTCTCCACCAACCAGAACCCGATCCTCACCATCGTCGACAGCGCCGGCAATGACACGCTGGACTTCAGCGGCTATTCGACCGGCAGCACTATCGATCTGGCGCCGGGCGCGGCGTCCTCCGCCAATTCCATGACGCTCAATATCTGGATCGCGCGCTCCGCCGTGATCGAGAATGCGCGCGGCGGATCGGGTGCAGACATCATCCGCGGCAACGATGTGGCCAACGTTTTGACCGGCAACGGCGGCAACGATCAGCTGTTTGGCTTGGGCGGCAATGACCGCCTCGTCGGCGGTGCGGGCTCCGACACCATCGACGGCGGGGCCGGCATCGATACCGCCGTGTTCGATGCCGCCTGGAGCGCGATCGCCTACTCCTACAACAGCACGACGATGACGTTCACGTTCACCGGCTCCGGCTGGACGGACACCATCGTCAACGTCGAAAACTTCACCGATAGCCAGAACGTCACCCGCACCGCGGCGGAGTTGACCACGTCGCCCCCGCCCCCCGCGCCCACACCGTCCAACGTGTCGATCAGCGCACTCACGGCCTCCGTCGCCGAAGGCGATGGCGGGGCGACCGCCAACACGCTGCAATTCCGTGTGGCGCTGGCCGCCGCTGCAACGTCCAGCCAAACGATCAACTGGGGCCTGTCGGGCGGTACGGCGACCGCGGCGGATTTCACCGGCGCTACATCCGGCGCACTGACATTTGCGGCAGGCGAAACCACGAAGACCATCACCCTCACGATCCTCGGCGACACGGTGGTCGAAACCAATGAGACCGTCTCGATTGTCCTGTCGAACCCGTCGTCGGGTTTGCAGATCGCGACCGGCACCGCAACCGCAACGATCACCAATGACGACACCGCCGCCCCGCCGCCGCCACCCCCCGCTGGCGGCACCATCACCGGCACCACCGCCACCGACTTCCTCTTCGGCACCGCCGCCGCCGACATCATCTACGGCCTCGCCGGCAACGACTACCTCTACGGCCGCGCGGGCGACGACATTCTCGACGGCGGTACCGGCAATGACCGCATGACGGGTGAAGCAGGCAATGACATCTACTATGTCGATAGCACGTCCGACCTCGTCATCGAATCCGTGAACGCCGGCATCGATTCCGTCCGCACCACGCTCGCCGTCCTCACGGCCGCGGCCAACATCGAGAACCTGGAGCATATCGGCACCGGAGACTTCCGAGGTACCGGCAACGCCCTCGACAACGAGATCCGCGGCGGAGGTGGCAACGATACGCTCAACGGCGGCCTGGGCAACGACCGCCTCTTCGGTGGTGTGGGCGACGACCGCCTTACCGGCAGCGCGGGGTCCGATACCATCGATGGCGGCGCGGGCACCGATACCGCAGTATTGGATGCAGCCTGGAACGCTATTGCCTATACGTACAACAGCGCGACGAACACCTTCACCTTCACCGGCGCCGGCTGGACAGAAACGATCGTCAACGTCGAGGTATTCACCGACAGCCTGAATGTTACCCGCACGGCGTCGCAACTGACAGGAACCACACCGCCACCCGTCACGCCCACCAACGTCTCGATCAGCGCGGTCACATCTTCCGTCGCGGAAGGCAATGGCGGAACGGCCTCAAATACGATGCAATTCCAAATCGCACTCGCGGCAGCAGCCACGTCGGCGCAATCCGTTGCCTGGGGCCTCTCGGGCGGAACCGCGACGTCGGCAGATTTCTCAGGTGCCACGTCCGGTACAGTGACCTTCGCCGCCGGCGAAACCACCAAGACCATCACGCTAGCCATTCTCGGCGACACGGTGGTCGAACCCGATGAGACTGTAACGATCGCCTTGTCAAATGCCTCGTCGGGGCTCGCTATCGCGACCGGCACGGCCACCGCGACCATCACCAACGATGACATCGTCGCCCCGCCGCCCACCATCGGAACCATCACCGGCACCGCTGGCACCGATTTCCTCTATGGCGCCGTAGCCGCCGACATCATCTACGGCCTCGCCGGCAACGACTACCTCTACGGACGCGCGGGAGACGATATCCTCGATGGCGGCACCGGCAATGACCGCATGACCGGCGAAGCCGGCAACGACATCTACTATGTCGACCATACCTCCGACCTCGTCATCGAAGCCGCGAACGCCGGCATCGATACCGTCCGGACAACACTCGCCGCCACCATGGCCGCGGCGAACATTGAGAACCTAGAATACATGGGCACCGGAAATTTCCGCGGCACCGGCAACGCCCTCGACAACGAGATCCGTGGCGGAGGTGGCAACGACATACTCGACGGCGGTCTTGGCAATGACCAAATCTTCGGTGGTGCGGGCGCCGATGCTTTCGTCTTTAAATCCACACTTGGCCCGACCAACATCGATACACTTCGCGACTTCGATGCAGCCGCCGACGCGATCCATCTTGAGAACGCCATTTTTAACGCGCTGACCACCACCGGCGCTTTGACCGCCTCGGCCTTCGCATACGGGACCGCCGCAACCGACGCCTCAGACCGCATCATCTTCGACAGCAACACCGGAGCGTTGATCTATGACCGCGATGGGACGGGATCCGCCGCCGGCGTCCAGTTTGCGACCCTTGATCCCGCTGGCATCTCCGGTACGCTGACGGCGGCAAACTTCCTGATCGTGTAAGCCAGAGCTCAGGCGTCGTCGAAGTCGGAAATGATGTAGCGCACGAAGTTATGCTCCTTCACGCCCTTCTCCGAGCGCGCGAAGCCGCGAACAGAAATCCCCGCCTGGTGAACCGTCTCGGGATCCCCCGACACGAGGGGATGCCACCATGCCAACCCCCGCCCCTCCTTCACCCGCCGATACCCACACGTCGCAGGTAGCCAGGTGAGCGAACGCACCTTTTCCGGCGTGAGATTGATGCAGTCGGGCATCTTTGCGAATCGGTTGGGATAGTCCGAACACCGGCACTGCCCGATGTCGAGCAGCGCGCACGCCAGCCGGGTCAGCACGATCTCCCCGGTATCCTCATCCTCGAGCTTATTGAGGCAGCACCGTCCGCATCCGTCGCACAGTGCTTCCCATTCCGCGGCAGTCATCTCCTCTAAGGTCTTCGTTTCCCAAAAGGGTTTGCCCTCCGAAGCATCCGGCGCCGGGATTGGCAGCGCGCGCGCACGTCCCCCTCGCGCCAGCGGGGGGAGAGATGCTAGATCTGCATCCTTGGCTGGCGACCGATTCCGCCGGTCCTGCCCCATCTTAGCCATCTCCTCCTGTCCCAAATCGGGACCGCGCGCAGGTAGTGTGGCCCCGGGTGGCCAGGATCGTCCGGACATCGGGCCGCGCGGCCTCTGAAAGCCGGGGCTCACAAATCCCCGGCTTGGACTGTCATAAGCGAGGCGGACGGGTTTGAGCGACTGGTTTTTCAAACAAGGCGGACGCGACAAGCTGTCGAACCTCATGGGGCTCGACGCCAAGATCGATTCGACACTGTCTGAAACCGGATCGCGCATCCGCGACGCCTGGAACGCGGGTCAGACATTCTTTGCCCGTTTCCAACTCACTGGCTGGAAGCGCCTCCTCAACGAATTGGCCTCCGAGGGGCTGACCCTGGGCGCTGGCGGCTTCGTCGTGCTGTTCGCGCTGGCCATTCCCGCCTTCAACGAGTTCGACGAAGGCCGCTTCCTCACCGGCCAGTACAGCGTCAAGTTTCTCGACAAGGACGGCAACGAAATCGGAAAGCGCGGCATCCTGCACAACGATGCTGTGCCGCTCGAAGAGATCCCCGAAAGTGTCATCAAGGCCACGATGGCGACCGAAGACCGCCGCTTTTTCGAACACTATGGCATCGACGTGCTCGGCACCGTCCGCGCGCTCGCCGAAAACCTGCGCGCCAACGATGTCGTCCAGGGCGGTTCCTCACTCACCCAGCAGTTGGCCAAAAACCTCTTCCTTTCCTCAGAGCGCTCACTTCAGCGCAAGATCAAGGAGTTGTTCCTCTCCTTCTTGCTCGAGAGCCGCTTCACCAAGCGCGAAATCCTGAAGATGTATCTCGATCGCGCCTACATGGGCGGCGGTGCGTTCGGCGTCGAAGCCGCATCCCAATTCTACTTCAACAAATCCGTTCGCGATGTGAACCTCGCTGAGGCGGCACTGTTAGGCGGCCTCTATAAGGCGCCCACCAAATACGCCCCGCACATCAATCTTCCAGCCGCGCGCGCGCGCACCAACGAAGTCCTGCAGAACCTCGTCGAAGCAGGCTTCTACAGCGCCGCCGAGGTCCACGAAGCCCGCCTCAACCCTGCCAAGATCGTCGACACCCGCGTCACCGATAGTCCCGATTGGTTCCTCGATTACGCCTTCGAAGAGGTCCAGAAGCTGGCCGAGGGCAAGGGCCAGTACGTGCTCACCGCCCGCACGACGATCGACCTTTCGCTTCAGAAGGCCGCCGACGACGCCATCGTCCCTTTCATCCGGCAGCGCGGCCGGAGCCTGCGGCTCAATTCCGGCGCCCTCGTCGCCACCGAAACGGACGGCGCTGTCCGCGCCATGGTCGGCGGCCCGGACTACGGCGAAAGCCAATTCAACCGCGCGACGTCGGCGCGCCGCCAGCCCGGATCATCCTTTAAAGTCTATGTTTACGCCGCAGCCCTCGAGCGCGGGTATAAGCCGACCACAAGCGTCCGTGACGCATCCCGCTCCTGCGGCCGTTGGAGCCCATCCAACTACGGCGGCGGCGGCGGCTCAGGTGCGCGCATGCCCTTGTGGATGGCGCTCGCCAAATCTCTGAATACCGTGGCTGCCGAATTGTCCTTCGCCGTCGGCCGCGAGAACGTCATCGAACTCACGCAGCGCCTCGGGATCAAGGGTATCCGCAAGTCCTGCTCCATGGCCCTTGGTGACCATGGCATCACGCCACTCGAACACACCGGCGGCTTTGCCACGTTTGCCAACGGCGGCAAGCGCGCGCTGCCTTTTGCCATCACGGAGCTCTATAACTCCAAAGGCGAACTGATCTACAGCCGCGAGCGCGATGAGCCAGCCCCGCCGCAGATCATCAAACCCGAAGTCGCCGCCGGCATGAATTGGATGATGAATAAAGTGGTCACCGACGGCACCGCCCAGCGCGCCGGCCTCGAATTCACGCATTCGGCCGGAAAAACCGGCACGTCGTCGGGTCCCAATGACATCTGGTTTGTCGGCTTCACCGGCCGTTATGTCGCGTCGGTCTGGCTGGGGAACGACGACAACCGCCCGATGGTACATGGCAACACCGGCGGCCAGATCGCAGCACCCATCTGGCATGATTTCATGGCAGTGGCGCATCGCGACATGAACATACCCACCTTGCCCGGCCTCGATCCTCATCCTGCTCAGGTTGCCGAACAACAGCGCATCGCCGAACTGCGCCGCACCGATCCCGCTCTCGCGGCACAATTGACCGGCGAGGCCGAAGCCGCCGCCAAGGCGTCTCGCAAATTGCCAGACGCCGCGCGATCGATCTTGCGCGATATGGCCGCCGATCTGCGCAAAGCGGCCGGTCTCGAAGTCAAGCCCGCCGGCGATGACGCACCACCGCCCCCCGCAACGCGGCCTGGTAACCGCGCCGCTCTCCCCAATCCAGTTCCCGGCCGCACCGCCGGCACGCCGCCATCAGACAGCGGGACCCTCCAATGATCCGCGCTTTGATTGATGGCACCCGCGCGGCAACGGCCCGCAGTCCTCTATCGCAGCGCCTCTTCGCGCGCATGCCCGCAAACAGCCCATCCTGGCTGACCAGCCTGCGCGGCACGCGGTTCTGGCGCCACCAGGTCAAGAAGCGCATCGCCGCTCTGATGCGGCTCGCCACCGATTGGGCGCTCTTCACACTCGTCGTTCTGACGGGGGGGCTCTCGAGCGCTTACATCATGATGGATCGTGGCTCCAGCCTGACTACGCTGACCTCCGGGCCCTGGACCATGTGGACGGCAACCGCCCGCCCCGATGCTGATCCCTACACCCGCGCCCACCACGCCCGGCTCGGCGCGCTGCCTCTTCCGGCCGATATCGCCGAAACCTGGGTAGCCCGCTCCGACGGCAATGGCGACACATTGCATTCCTCCTGCGACTACGAAATAGTCGTCACGCCGCCTGCAATGTCGTGGTGGAGCCTCGCGGTCTTCGATGCCGACGGCCGCCTCATCCAGAACGCCGCCGCGCGCTACGTCTTCACGAGCGATACCGCCGCCATCTCTCCGGACGGCCGTTTTATCGCCCTGCTGTCCCGCTCCGCCGGAGGTGGGAACTGGCTACCCACGAGCGGCGCCGGCAATCTGAGCGTCGTCTATACCCTCATCGATATGTCCGTCGCCCTCGGCACCGGCGCCGAAACGGCCGACCTCGCGTCCCGCGTTCCGCAAATCACTGCCACGAGCTGCCGATGAAAACAGTTCTGGCCCAACTCCGCCGCATCGACCTGCGCCTCGTCTTCGCCGCACTGTTTGCGATCGCCGTGCTCCATATTGCAACCGTATTTACTGCCCCGAGCCTTGCGGTCTCCTCCGCCTGGGATCGCCTCGCCCCGGTTTTGAAGCCCAACACGATGGTGGTCTTCCCTCCCGTGACGCCCGAAGCGCAACCGCTGCCCTATCTTTCGCCGGACGCCCGCATCGCCATGTGCCTGTTCGACACGCGCCAAACCCCGGTCGCATTGTCGGCGTCGCTGCCCGCACCCGGATGGACGCTGACGCTGTACGACAAAAACGGACTGGCGATTTACACGGCAGCTGGCCGTCCTGACCGTGCGAACGCCATATCGCTGCTTCTTGTTCCCGATGATGATCGCTTCATGGGCCTCACCCCCGAAGCGCAAGGCCAGCGCTCCCCGCGCCAGAACCAGCTGCGTGTGCAGGCCCTTCGCGGCCTCGCCGTCTTACGTGCGCCCGATGCAGGTTATGCTTATCGCGCGCGCACCGATGCCGAGCTCAGCGCAGCAAGCTGCCGCATGCAGCAGCCCAAACCTTAAGGCCGGTCGCTTATCGCCGCTTCGATCGCCGCCGCGGTTCCTGGCCGCCACCGCGCCGTGGCTCGGGGCCCGTTCCGGCCTCCTCCACCATCCGCTCGTACCGGATGCCTGGAAAAATCACGATCTCCGCCGATGCCGAAACGGGGCGGTAAGATGCCGGACCTCCGGCAGACGCGGGACGAAACGCGAGCACCTTGCTCATGGTTTGTCTCCCGAATGAAAAGCGATCGCCGTGCAAGCCGTGCAGACGATGAAAGTCCGTAACCGCACGAATCGACGCAATCATTATCTCGATTGCAGATCTTAACGAAGTGTTAATGCCGCAACACGCCGGTCCGCTTCGTCACGCAAGCGGCGGCATCACCCAATCGTCGAGAAAGTGACGACCGTTGCGCGACTCAACCTCCACGATCCACAAATCGGCATCGAAATCGCGCTGACGCGTAAGAAAAGATTCGATCATTTCGTCGGCGGCCGGCTTGCCATCAAATAGCGCCATCATGGGCCGGTCCGTTTGCGCTTCATCAAGCCCCGCCGGCGCCGGTCCGAAGAGCAGCGAGGTTCCGTCGAGACGGTTGACGCGCACGAAAATAGCACCCGCATCATCGTCGCCATGACGAACAACAACAGCCATCAATCCTTCGCCAGCGAGGCGGCGGATGTAGGCCTTGATCCAGATGCCGGCTTTGAGCCGCATGACCGGCCTTTCCCGATAAACACGTGTGAGAACTCCTGCGTAGTCCGGCAGAGAGCTGTTTTAGCGCTTGTCCGCCGTCCGCGACGGCGTGCTGAGCCGGCTAAGCCGCGAAACAAGATCGCCGGAGATGCGCCCGGTATCGGGCATGGCCTGCTGCTTCTCAAATGCGCGGATTGCCGCGATGGTCGCTTCACCGAGGCGGCCGTCGGCACGGCCCGCATTGTAGCCAAGTTTGGTCAGAGAGGTCTGCACCGTGCGGATGAGCGCCTCCGCTTTGGCTCCTGGTGCCAGGGCCGCATTGGTAGCTGGCCCTCGGCGGCCCTCCTTGATCAAGTTCAATAGCGCGTCGCTGGGTTCCGCGGTGAGAGGCAGGGCATTGTCGATCTCGTAGGCCAGAATGGCAGCTTGCGTCACAGGCCCCGCGATGCCGTCCTGCCCACCCGTTTCATACCCCTTGGCGGCAAGAGCGCTCTGGATCTCGCGCGTCACCTGGCGCGGATCGCCACCCGGCGGCGACACCACGACGCGCTGAACGATGCCGGGCGTAATCGGATCCGACCCGCCCGCAACCGGCCCCACTGCCGCCCCATCGCTCGTGGGCGCCGTCACCGCGCCGGGCGCATCTATTTCCGGCGCCGCCAGGGCCGCAGTTTCCTTCACCGCTCCCCAAACGCCGTCATGCGCAAGGGCATCCTGCCTGTGCGCTGGCTGCATCACGGTCATGTTGAGCGCAACGCCGGCCGACAGCAGGCCAAACAGCGTCATCGCCAGTTTGGAAAACGGTGCGGACATGCGGCCGGGACATCCTTCTGATCGGCTGGACAAGGCCCCTCAGTATCGCCACCCCGCGTTAACACCTCGTTAACCGCCGGCTGGAAGCGTAAACGAACCCTGACCGGGAATGAAACAATGTTGATCAAATGCAACCGCACACCCTTGCGCTTCCTTGAATGAAATCAGCTAGCGTGAGAGTTGAGGCTCATCAAAGCCGGCAAAGAGATTTTTGGGTAGAAGTCGACTATGGCGTTGCTACGCACAGTCATCGTTGTTGGCGCGGTCATCGCGCTCCTGCCGTCCGACCGGGCGCAACAAGAGCGGCTGCAGCAGGCTGCCGTCGACGCCGCCAACTGGACGATCACCTACTGCGACCGGAACGCCAAATCCTGCGAAACCGCAGCCGCCGCCTGGGAGGTCTTCAAAGCCAAGGCCGAATTTGCAGCCGGCGTCGCCTACGATGTGGCCATGACCCACGTCTTGAAAGCCAGCATGAACGTCGCGGCCACCGAGGGACCCGCCGAAACCTCGTCCCTGTCCGATCGCGGAACGTTGACTGATCGCGATCTCGAACCGCGTTGGCGCGCAGGTGAGCCTCCGCGCGCACGTTGATCCGCGCCCGCAGCACCGCTTTCCCTTTGCCGCAGCAGCTTGCCCCATACCGATAGAGCGATTAAGTCCTTGCATGACGGCGCCGGATGCGCCGCCCGTCAGGAGACCCATGTCGTTCGCCGATCTCAAAGACAACTTCTCCCTCGTCGAAGACTGGGAAGACCGCTACCGCTACGTCATCGAACTGGGCCGCGCCTTGCCGGGCCTGCCGGACGCCGCCAAAACGGAAGCCAATAAAGTTCGCGGCTGCGCCAGCCAGGTCTGGCTCGTCACCAAGCTAACGCCACAAGCTGGCGGCAAGGCTCCGATCATGCACATTGACGGCGACAGCGACGCACACATCGTGCGCGGCCTCGTCGCAATTCTGCTGGCTATCTACCAGGACCGTCCCGCCGACGAAATCGCCGCGCACGATGCGCTTGAGGATTTCGCCGAACTGGGCCTGAAGGATCATCTGACGCCACAGCGCTCCAACGGTCTGGCATCGATGGTCGCCCGGATCCGCGCCGAAGCGAAAGAAGCCGCCGGTCAGTCCGCCGCCAGCTGATCCGTCTCCTCCCCGCCCGAAATCGACGGACGGTAATCCACCGTCCCCCAGTGCCTCGGCCGAGGCGGCGCCGCGCTCCCCACATGCGGCGCCTGTCCGATCCCGTAATGCCGCGCTAGCGCCGACAGGGCCAGCTGCAGCACCACTTTGCCCGATCGCTGCGGCCAGCCGACACTGCGTTCCGCATCCTCTATGCCCTTCAGGAAGCAGCAGACGTCGACGAGAACACCGGCAAGCTCCGGTCCCACCGCTGTCAGCGCCCGCGCGACCCTCTCCCGCGCCGCCAGCACATGATCTGACATCTCTGCGCCGCCATGGGGGCCGCTCCGCCGTCCCCCCGATGTACCCAGCGCCGCATCCCAGTTCGCCGTCAGTCGCGGGCCCAACTGTCCAAAGGTGAAATCCGCCCGGAGCCGCTCCCCAGCCATGAATTGCGGTTCGCTGATCAGCGCCGCGCCGTCCTTTCCCCGCCGACGCCGCAGCCACGCTAGCGGACTCTCTTCAAGGTTCTCCGGAGGCCGGACCGGCTCGCCCCGCGTCTCCTCAACGCTGCCGCAGGTCAGCCGCCGCACCGCAACGCGCCCTTTCGCCGACAGCCGCCATCCCGCGCCATCTGTGTTCGCTTCCACAAGTCCCAGCCGCTGCGCCCTCTCGAAATCGGCACGCACGACCGTTCCATGCGCCTCACCCGCCCGCACCAGCGCCACCCCATCGCGCCCAATGCTAGGCACCGGCGGCACCAGCATGCTTTGCCGCTGGGCCAATTTGCGCAACATCGCGTCGAAGCCGAGATGCGGCGGCACCGCGGTTCCATCCCTCCCGCCGCGCACGCTCATTCCACATGTCCCCGCTCGATCGTCCGCAACCGGAACCGCACGATCATCTCCACCAGATCAAGCACCCGGTCGAAATTGGTATCGTCGCGCAAATCCTCGACCACACCACAAGCGTGAGCCACGGTCGTTCTATCGCGCGCATAGAGCCGGCCCACATCTGTGAACGTCAGGCGACACGCCACATGGCTGAGATACATGGCGACTTGCCGGGCAAGCGCCACACGTGCCGGCCCCCGGCTTATGGATCCGAAGTTCTCCGGCAGGATGTTGAACACTTGCGCCACCGTCGCCTCGACGGTCTCGCGCACGGGATCGACCGGCCCAGCGTCTCCGGAAACGCCGTTGAGAAACAAGACGGCGGAAGGCGCCACCGCTGGTTCGCACTCGCATCGTTGCATCGTCAGGCCTCACTCCCAGCGGTGTCGATGGGCACAGACTATGCGCAAGCATCGCGGCCGCCCCCTCCTTCATAGGCTGGCGGTGAACGGCGGGGATAAATGGAAATCTTTGCCGGTATCCGGGACCAAGACCGGAGTTAATCCCCGCGCCTGCCACCGCGGCGACACTTGTCCCTTCACCAGAAAGGGAGCGCGCCTTGCCCAATCCGCAGGACGGTGAGAAAGCACACGAACCACCCAGCCAGTCACACGCCAGCGCACTGCTGCGCCTGCTCCCGCTTTGGCCGCGTGAAGTTGCCGATCAAAGCCCCGCCGGCCGCCACCGGATTATGGCACTCCTGCGAAGGGCGCTGAGGGCCGAACGCCGGCGCGGTCAGGCAGGTCACTGGACCTATGATCTGTCGCGGCACGCGCAATTGCTGGCTCTCTACCGCGCCGAGCGTACCCGGGATGGCAGACCTAATCCCGCTCCTTGCGCGTCCCCAACCCCATCTTCTTGGCCAAGTCCGACCGCGCCCGCGCATAGTTCGGGGCCACCATCGGGTAGTCAGGCGGCAGACCCCACTTCTCCCGGTACTCTTCCGGCGACAGGTTGTAGTGGGTCCGCAAATGCCGCTTCAGCGACTTGAACTTCTTCCCGTCTTCCAGGCACACGATGTGATCAGGCATCACCGACCGCTTCACCGGAACCTTCGGCTTAATCTCGTCACGCTCCGGCGGCGGCGCCCCGCCCGTCACCCGACTGAGCGCGGCATGCGTATCGCTGATGAGCTGCGGTAAGTCGCTGGCGCTCAATGTATTTTTGCTCACGAACGCCGAGACAATCCGCGCCGTCAACTCCACCAGGCCAGGTTGATTTTGTTCTTCCATCTGCTGCCCTCGTCACGGATCGTTTCTTGAGAACCACTGGCCTCGCCAAGTATTCAAGTCAAGAAAATGGTATCCCACTCTGTGGAACAACAGTTCTTTCACTTCGCTAATCTTGCCCGATCTCCATAATTTTCCGTTGCCGCCCCACGGATTTGCCGGCGCCGTCGCAGGTCATCTGGCCATGGCGCCTTGAAGCCGTTAGGACATCCGGACCCGGCCGCCAAACCGCCCTCCTCCCCAAACCCGTACGCGAGGTTCCCCCGTGACGCGCCTGCCCCCGCCGATCGCAGCTGAAAAGCCCCATCTCACCACCTGGCACGGCGTCACCCTGCACGACCCCTTCCACTGGCTTCGCGCCCCCAACTGGCAGGAGGTGATGCGCGATCCCACGGCCCTCGATCCTGAGATCCGCGCCTATCTCGAAGCCGAGAATGCTTACGCGGCAGCCGCTCTCGCCGACACTGAAAGCCTTCAGGAGACGCTGTTTCAGGAAATGAAGGCCCGCCTGAAACCGGACGATCGCACGGTGCCGAGCGCCGATGGACCCTGGGAGTATTTTTCCAGCTTCACCGCCGGCGGCCAATACCCGCGTCTCTGCCGCCGTCCACGCGGAGGCGGAGACGAAACCATCCTCATCGACGGAAACACGGAAGCAGCCGGCAAGACCTATTGGGATTTGGGCGCCGCCAGCCACAGCCCCGATCACGCCTTGGTCGCCTTCTCCACCGACGATAAAGGCTCCGAACTCTACACCATCCGCATCCGCGATACCGCAACGGGCGCAAATCTCTCCGACGCAATTCCCGACACGCGCGGCGATGTCGTCTGGGCCAATGACAGCCGCACGCTTTACTACATCCGTGTCGACGCCAACCATCGCCCGCGCGCCGTCTGGCGCCACACCATCGGTACGCCGACAAGCAGCGACGAATGCGTCTATGAGGAAGCCGACGAGAGCTTCTTCCTGGCCCTCGGCCGCACGCAATCGCGCGCTTTCGTGCTCATCAACGCCCATGACCATCAAACCAGCGAATTCCACACGCTTGACGCCGACGATCCCAAGGCTCAGCCCCGCGTCATCGCCCCGCGTACGACAGGCCATGAATATGACGTCGAACACCATGGCTACCGCTTCATCATCACGACCAACTCCGGCGGCGCTGAGGATTTCCGCATCGTCGAGGCCCCCGTCGCCGCACCGGGCATCGAGAATTGGTCGGAGATCGTGCCCCACCGCACGGGCCGGCTCATCATCGAAGTCTCCGTCACCCAGCACCACATCGCACGCCTGGAGCGCGAGGATGGCTTGCCCCGCATCGTCGTCCGCCGCATCGCAGACGGCGCCGAGCACCCTATCGCGTTCGCCGAAGAGGCCTATTCCCTCGGCATGGCCGGCGGTTATGAATTTGATACGGCTAACCTGCGCTTCACCTATTCGTCGATGACGACGCCAGCTGAGACCTACGACTACGATATGGCCACGCGCACGCGAGTTCTGCGCAAGCGCCAGGAGATCCCGTCGGGTCACAATTCGGACGACTACGTGACACGGCGTCTCTTTGCCGTCGCACCCGACGGCGAGCGGGTTCCCGTCTCGCTGCTCTACCGCAAAACGACACCGCTTGACGGCACCGCACCGGCGTTCCTGTACGGCTATGGCGCCTACGGTATCTCCATGCCGGCGTCGTTCTCGACCGGTCGCCTCTCCCTCGTCGATCGCGGCTTTATCTTCGCCATCGCCCACATCCGCGGCGGCAAAGACAAGGGCTACCGCTGGTACAAGGACGGCAAGGCCAAGAAGAAGCCCAACACTTTCACGGACTTTATTGCCGCCGGCGAATTGCTCGTCAGCGAGGGGTTGACCACGCGCGGCCGCATCGTCGCCAACGGCGGGTCTGCCGGCGGTATGCTCATGGGCGCTGTGGCCAATCTCGCGCCGGATCTCTTCCTCGGCATCATCGCCGACGTTCCCTTTGTCGATGTTCTAAACACGATGCTAGACAAGGATCTGCCCCTCACTCCACCCGAGTGGCCAGAGTGGGGAAATCCCATCGAAAGCACGGAAGACTTCGCAACCATCCGCGCCTACTCGCCATACGACAACGTGACCGCCAATGCTTATCCGCACATTCTTGCGACCGGCGGCCTCACTGATCCCCGCGTGACATATTGGGAGCCGGCCAAATGGGTCGCCAAGCTGCGCCGCCTCAACACCGGCGACAAGATGCTCCTCTTGAAAATCAACATGGGTGCTGGCCATGGCGGCGCGTCGGGCCGGTTCGAGCGTCTGAAAGAAACGGCGCGCGACTTCGCGTTTGCCTTGAAGATCGCCGGCCAGACGGATGCGAGCCCGCCAACCGGCTAGTTCCGGATAAAAAGACGGCGGCGCTTCTTTTGAAAGCGCCGCCGCCGTTCAGTTGCGAGAAGGTAGATCTTATTCGCCGATCAACACCGTCTCGTCTTCGGTCGAGCGCGTCACGATCGTCACGAGCGAGTCGCCAATCTCCTCGAAGGCTTCACGCAGCGCGTCACCGTTGTAGGGGAAGTAGTACTTGCCCGGCGATGCGCAAGAGATCAGCGTCTGGCGAGCAGGATCGTTGTTGTCCGTGCTCATGTCGAAGCCGATCGTGTAGACGATGATACCCTGGTCCTTCATCTGGTTGCAGAGCGCCACAGCCTGATCCGACGAACTGATGTTGGCCCAGTTCGAGTTATACTGACCGTCCGTCATGAGCACCGCAGCCTTGATCACATTCGTGTTGTTGTAGTCTGCGGTATCCAAGTGGCCTTCGCTCCAGAAGCGGTTCCACTCCGGCGACAGCATGTAGTAGCTCCAGGCCGTGCCGACGTGACCGGCTGTGGCGCCATACGTGCCGAACGACTGGATATGACCCTTCAGCGCGTCCTTGTCGGTCGTCAGCGTCTTGATTTCAGGCAAGGTGCAATTGTTCTGCGACGAGCTGTACTGAGATGTGAGCGGAGAGCCAGGTGCGAACGAGCCAATGAACTTGCCTGCAGCGGGAGCAGCATCCGTGTAGCGGTCGTTGCCCTGACGTTCGGTGATGCAAGTCCGCAGGAAGCGCGTAGCCATGATCGGAGTGTTGACCGTCACAAGCGCCGGCGTGCGGTAGGTGCTGCTGGTGCCGACACGGAAGTTCGCATCGCAGTGGTTACGCGCCTGGTTGGTGCTGAAGTTCGAGAACGCTGTGGCTTCACGAACACGGTTGCCACAGTTGTTGCGGCTCATGTTAGAGAAGCTCGTCGTCGACAACGTATAGGTCGTCGACGTCCCGGTCTGCACCTGAATGGTCGGCGCCAGACCCGTCGCAGCCGGGGCATAAGAACCGATGTTCACGCGGTCGGAAAACGGCACCAGACCAACGCGGCGGTTCTCGACGGCCAGATCCTGCGGCATGATGATGTCGAGGAAGTCCTGTGCGGCAGCCTTCATGGAGTCCATCTTGCGATCGCCATTGTCGTCGTCCCAGTCCATCGAACCGGAGACGTCGAGCATCAGCGACACTTCGAGGTCCTTCGTGCCCGCTTCGCTGTTGGAAGCCACCGAGCCCTTTGTATAGACTTCGACTTCGACTTCTTCAGTGCCCAGGAGGCTCATGAAGGGCGTGCCGATCGAGGTGCGCAAAACCGGGCGGACAGACGCGGTCGCCGGGTCGATCACCGAACCGTCCACGTAGACAACGCGGGCATCGGTCACATTCGCGCCGTTGCCGTTTTCCTCACGGGCGCGGACCATGCCGTCCTTTTCCAGGCCGTCGTCGATGAACTTGAGCAGTCGCTGCTGCCCCTTAATGACGTCGCCGCTGTCGCGGTACTCATTGAGGCCAGCCGAAGTGGCCGCATCGGCCACGATCTGAAGCTGGGTCTGCAGGCGATGCGTACGGGCGAAATCCACCGCGATGCCCACGCCGCCGACGATAGGCATCATCATCAAAGCGAAGATGACAGCGACGTTGCCGCTTTCGTTGCGTTGCATTTGGAGAAGGTTCAGTGACATTGGAGTGCTCCCACTTCTTGGAATGTGGATGCACTTTGCTCGCCTCATATTCCCCAATTGATACTTAGATTGTTCGAATTGTTCGCAACTCCACTTGAACGCATGAAAGAAGAATTGCTGCTGAAAATGATATTGATTGTGCGGATAGTCATTCGAACCAATCTCTTTACCTTTTGGAAACCACGTCTGCGCACTGTGGGCCAAAAAAAGGGGGCTCAGCTGAAAGCTAAGCCCCGCCCAAAAATGAAAAGGGCCGCTTTCGCGGCCCTTGCCTTTGCCTATCTTTAGGCGGCCTTGTCCTTGAAGGCCGTCAGCTTCTTATCCTCCTCGAGGTCCCGTGCGCCCCTGAGGGCGATACCGATGTAGCGAACTCTTCCACCGAGCTTGGCCTTCTGAACTCCCAGATCACCAAACTCACGTCCAAAGGTTGGCAGTGCGAGCGGTTCCTTCTCCTTCTCTTCACACCATGCGCAATACTCTTCGTACAGTTCGGTTGCCGTCATACTGGAACCGTCCTGCGTCTGAACACTCTCCTTGTAGAAGCGCTCCACATCGGTCTCGGGAGCCATGGGTACGATACGCTGAGTGGCCGGGGCCGTTTTGTTGTCGTTGGCGCCGGAACGCGGCTTTGCAGAAATCTGCACGGGCACCGTCTCGCGGACGGGGGCCGCCACCGCTGCCGCAGCGGTGATAACAGGCGTGGCGATCTGTGCCATGACGGGTGCGGCCGGAGCCATATCGTCATACATGCGCCACTGGCTGAAGGCGACGTACATGCCAAAGCACGAGCCGACTTCGAGGAGCAGAGCGATGAACACCGTCATCGCAATCTGGATCGTGTCGATGCTGAAGCCCGAAAGCTTCGCCAGCACGGCCGCCTGAGGATCCGACTCGGCCATTGCAGCCGAACCCGAAGAACTCGACAACTTGCCCGACAGATCGCTGATGCGAACCGAAAGCTTTTCAGCTTCGCGGCCAGCAGCCAGTTCAGCCGTCAAACCATGATAGGACTGGCAGAAGTCGCGCCCCTGCTTGCCTGTCACGTCCGTGCAGCCCTTGGTCCAGGCCCACGGGCGCTGGTTCTGGGCGTTGTCGATCTCACTCTGGACTACGCCGACCGGACGGTGCTGAGGCACCCAACCGAGCTGCTCCTGCGCCCGCGCAAGGTCCGCCCGCAGGTCCTTGTAGGTCTGGGCTTCAACGGCACGCTGGCCGGTGGTGTCCAGACGGTTCAAGGCCGCGTGGCCGAGCGCCGACGTCAGCGAGTAGGCGGTCATCACGATGCCGACCACCGCGGCCGCAGCTGCCTGCGACCACATCTTGTTTCTGATAGCGGCGAAGAAAAAGAACGGAACGAGCGCTTTCAGACAGTCTGCGGCGGCCGAAGCCGAGCCGTAGATCAAGCCGTCGAGCTCGGTCTTTCCGAGTTGATAGCCGAAACGCCAGTTCATCGCAGCGGACACGGCGAGTAGAACGCCTGCTGCGAGAACGCCGAGTACACCCATGAGGTGTCGCATAGCCCTCTCCATTGCACGGAGCCGCTCGGACGCAGGATTACCCCCCTTCGTCCCGGCTCGTTTTTTTCTTGTTGTCCGTGAGGGAACGAACGGAAGCCAGCACACCTGACACGAGCCTCTTGCCGCCATCATCTCTGTCCGTTTGAGCAGCCGGAACCATCCCCAAATGGAACCCGGCGCGGACAGCTTTAATGACGGGAACAGCCTCGAGACCTGCTGGACCTTCAACCTTTTCCTCGTCTTGTTCACAGGCCGAACTGCCGCTAGAGCCAGCCGGTGGAAAATCTCAGACGAAGGGCCGAAGCAAACAAGTGTCGTACGCGACACACTTCCCTCGACGAGGGAGGCTATGTGATTCGAAATCTTTTGTTAAGGGAATCAGAAGCGTAGGCCGAAGGGGTCAAAATCTGGCCCGGAACGGTGGCCCACACGACACATAGGATCACACGCAGGCTATCCACAGCGGTCGGTCGAGTTGTTCATTGGATATCCCCAGTTCGCCCGAGCGCCTGTCAATAACTCAACTGATTACACCGTGCACGGATCGCTTGCCTGGGCGGCCACGTTCCGTTGCCACGGCTCCCACCTGGGATAATCCGGCAACCTCCGAAGTCAAACAAAGACTTAAAGCGAAATGAGCGCTTCCGGCCTCCGGCAAGGTACGTTAATGTCCCCTTAACGATGATCGCCCCGTCTGGAGCATGATCGCAGCCCAGCCGGAACGACCTTTTTTCGCGCCCCGGTTGTGGTCCGGCGAAGCCCGCACCGGACCCAAAACGAGACCCGGAACGAAAACCGAGTCCGCAAATTCAGGACCCGTAAAGAAGTCAGGCCAAGCGTGGAGTAGGCCGATGCAACGCATGTTGAGTGTGCTGGTATTGGGTGGCGGCCTAGCCTTTCTTGCCGGCGAATACGCCCCCTCCCCGTCCGACCGCGAAGAGCAAATAGCCGCCATGACCCGAATCGTGGCCCGCGCCACGATCCTCGAACCTGAGACCGTCCCCGCCGAGGAACCCGGACTGCGCCGCCCAATCGCCTCGCCGGCTGCCATCACTACGACGCTGCCGCCGGTTCCAAACGCAACGGCACCGCTCGATACCGCTGCCCTCGTCACCGTCGCCACGCCCGTTCCGCCACCTGCAGCCGTGCCAGCACAAGGCGCTGATATCCAGCGCCGCCTCGCCCGCGAGATCCAGGCCGAGCTGAAACGCGTCGGCTGCTATACCGGCCGCCTCGACGGCACCTGGGGAGACCGCTCGCGGAGCGCGATGACCACCTTCATGGCCCGCGTGAACGCGCAGTTGCCCACGACGGAACCGGACGTCTTCCTGTTATCGCTCATCAAAGGTCAGAAAGAGTCAGTCTGCGGCCCTGAATGCGGCCGCAACGAAGTTGTCCGTGGCGGCCGCTGCGTTGCCCGAACGGTCGTCGCCGATGCGCGTCAACCAATGTCGTTCGAAGCACCTGACGCACGCGACACCGAACCCCGCGCGCCGCAGCCCGCCGATGTCACTGCCCTCCGCGTCGAACCGCTGCCCGGGCGCATGTCGATCGGCGGCCCCGCTCCGCCAGCCGTCGCGGCTGCACAACCCGTGACCGTGGCACCGGTAGAAGAGACTTTGCCCTGGCAAGAACCGGCCGCCACACCGCCGCTCCGGGAGCACGAACTCGCAGCCCTGATACCACAAGAGGCAGCGGGCTCCGTGTTCAAGGCGCCGCCAACACCGCGCCGGGTCACGAAAGTGAAGCGGTCCTGGGTCGCCCCCCGGCCCAAGCCGGCAAAGCGCCGCTACTCATCGCAGCGTTCGGTCCAGATGCTATTTATGCATCCACTCGGACGCATGTAACCCGTCTGATTTAATCCGGCCGGGTGCTGGCGGCGATCCAGTCGAGATAGGCCGCCAAACCGCCCTCCACCGGCAAAACAACGAAAGCCGGAGTTGTATACGGGTGCCGGGCCTTTGCCGCCGCGATCACCCGGTCCGAAAGCGCCGTCCGCGTCTTGATGATCATCACGCACTCCTGCCCTCGCTCGACAGCCCCCTCCCAGCGGTAGAGCGAGACCATCTCCGGCAAAATGTTAACACACGCCGCCAGCCCTGCCTCGACGAGTGCGCGTCCGCTCGCTTCCGCCTTCTCCGCATCCGGATAGGTCGCATAGATCAGAACGGGCTTGTCGTCGGCGTCCAACTGAGCGAGCCTCCCTGGTCTTGGCGGTGGTCACCGTTGGGCAACCGCTCCCGTGCTACCCTTATCGATAGCGCCAAACCCCGCCTGAGAGCGAGCCCCCCGCCCGCATGAGCAAACCGTCCAATCCCTACGACCGCATCGCCTTCGTCGCGAGCGAAGTGCCCGAGGCCCGCGCGGCGCTGGACAGCCTCGCCGCGCGCTATGGCAACGCCAAGCCCGCCGACGCCGAAGTGATCGTCGCGCTCGGCGGCGACGGTCTCATGCTGCAGACGCTCCACCGTTACATGAACGATCGCATCCCGATCTACGGCATGAACCGCGGCTCAGTCGGCTTTCTCATGAACGAATACAGCGAGGACGAACTGCGCCAGCGCCTCGCGGCCGCCCAGGTCACCCGCGTGCATCCGTTGTCGATGGTCGCCACCGACATTCACGGCAAAGCCACCAAGGGCCTCGCCATCAACGAGGTCTCGCTCTTCCGCCAGATCCATCAAGCCGCCAAGCTCGCCATCTCCGTCGACGGTACCCTTCGCTTGGAAGAACTGATCTGCGACGGCGTTCTCGTCGCCACCCCAGCCGGCTCAACCGCCTACAACCTTTCGGCCCATGGCCCCATCCTGCCGCTCGACGCCAAGCTCTTAGCCCTCACGCCGATCAGCCCCTTCCGCCCACGGCGGTGGCGCGGCGCCCTTCTCCCCGACAACGCCCGCATCACAATCACCGTGCGCGAACACGAAAAGCGCCCCGTCAGCGCGGTTGCCGATCACATCGAAACACGCAACGTCGTCCGCGTCGAGATCGAGCAGGCCCGTCACATCGACCTCTTCATGCTCTTCGACCCGGGTCACTCCCTCGACGAACGCGTCATCGCCGAGCAGTTCCGCTTTTAACACTGGCTCTATCGCGGGATCGAACCTGCCGCCCGA